>Ga0181602_10000002_pt1 | contig 213689 bp, 210 predicted proteins | sample 041ome_14_FD_148640 | JGI IMG/M metagenome (GOLD analysis project Ga0181602, IMG submission 148640) | Coastal salt marsh microbial communities from the Groves Creek Marsh, Skidaway Island, Georgia - 041408US metaG (spades assembly) | ecosystem: Environmental > Aquatic > Marine > Intertidal...
CGAGTGAGGGTGGCGGTGTCTCCCTCGGGACGACTCACGCAGATGTCACCATCGTGAGTGACGAGCCGTATCTCGGTGATGCCGGGTCCATCGCCGGCATGGATGGGTACGGGGACCCGCAACGTCATGTTGAGCCAAGACTGGAGCAGCAGTGCGCTCGGGTTGTCCGGTTCGGCCACCACCGAGGCCTCGGTGACAATCGGCCGGCCCTGGTCCATGGCGGAGGCGAGAGCTGAACGCCATGGAGTGAGGCGGGTCCAGGCAAGGTCCGTATCGCCTGGGCGATACCCCTCCTTGCGTCGGGCCAGCTCCACATAGACATCCTCGGCCGTTGACGCATCCGAGATTCGTCGCTGCGCATGCCTGCCGATGTGATCATCAAGGGGGACGTCGGGAGCATCGGCGGGCCAGTAGGCGACGACGGGAGTGTCTGACAGCAGCAGGGGGATCGCGACCGAATTGGCATGGTCGGCGAGTTCGCCACGCAGCCGCAGGACGGCGACCTCGCCCGGCCCATCCTCGCCGCCGACGGCGATTTCGGCGTCGAGCCGAGGAGCCTGCCGACTGGGCCGAGGAATCAGCGTGATGATGCGCATGGGGTGCTGGCGTGCCGCAGCGACTGCACCAGACGTCGCGTCCGCCTGAAACTCCTCGTCGCTGAGGATCAGGAGCGTCAGGACCATGCCGGTCGCGGGGGAGCCATTCCGGTGGCGCTCCTGCGCGATGGTGGCCGCGACAGCGCCCCCGCTGGTGTCGTCGAGTCGAATCATGGTCGCCTCCAGGTGCGCCCATCGCGGGCGATCATGTCGTAGGACGACGCGGGTCCCCAGCCGCCAGACGCGTACTGCTCGGGGCGACCGTGCTCGGCCCAGAAATCTAGGACGGGGTCGAGGATGTGCCAGCCGAGCTCGACCTCCTCATGCCGCGGAAAGAGCGGCGGATCGCCGAGCAGCACATCGAGGATGAGTCGCTCGTACGCCTCGGGACTGGTGTCGACGAACGAGTCGCCGTACTGGAAGTCCATCGTGACGTCGCGCACCTGAATGGATGTCGTGTCCGGAACCTTTGAGCCGAACCGAACCGTGATGCCCTCGTCGGGCTGAATTCGGAAGACCAGGGCGTTCTGGCTCAGCTCCTGAACCGCTGTCTTGGCGAAGGGCAGGTGCGGGGCCCTCTTGAAGACGACCGCCACCTCGGTGACGCGGCGTCCGAGGCGCTTGCCGGTACGGAGGTAGAACGGCACGCCGGCCCAGCGTCGATTGTCGACATCGACGCGCAGCGCGGCGTAGGTCTCGGTGGTGCTGTCGGGCGCGATGCCCTGTTCCTCGAGGTACCCGACAACCGGCACACCGCCCTGCCAGCCGGTTGCGTACTGGCCCCTGCTGGAGTGCTGGCCGATGTTGCGGGGCAGGCGTACTGCTCGGAGGGCCTTCTCCTTCTCGATGCGCACGTCGTCTGCTGCAAAGGAGAGCGGCTCCTCCATGGCGGTGAGGGCCAGCAGTTGCAGTAGGTGATTCTGGATGACATCCCGAGCGGCGCCGATGCCGTCGTAATAGCCGGCCCGTCCACCGATACCGATGTCCTCCGCCATGGTGATCTGGACGTTGTCGACATAGTTGCTGTTCCACAGGGGTTCGTACATGGCGTTGGCGAAGCGAACCGCGAGGATGTTCTGTACGGTCTCCTTGCCCAAGTAGTGATCGATGCGGAAGACGGACCCTGAGTCGAAAACGCGATCCACCACGTGGTTGAGCTCTTCCGCACTTGCGAGGTCGTGGCCGAACGGCTTCTCGATAACCACCCGCCGCCAGGCACCGGGGGCGCTGGTGGCAAGGCCAGAGGACTGCAGGTGGTCCAGAACCACGGGGAACAGACCCGGTGGGATGGACAGGTAGAAGGCGTGATTGCCCTGCGTGCCGCGCGAGGAGTCCAGAGCCGAGACTGTCTCCTTCAGGCGCTGGTAGGCCTCTGGATCGGCCAGATCCCCGGCGACGAAGCGAATGCCCTCGGACAGCTGCCGCCAGACCTCCTCCCGGAATGGAGTGCGTGCATGCTCTCGAACCGCATCGTGGACGATCTGGGCGAAGTCCTGATCCTCCCAGTCTCGTCGGGCAAAGCCGACGAGCGCGAAGCCAGGAGGCAGGAGCCCGCGATTCGCGAGGTCATAGATGGCGGGCATGACCTTCTTGCGGGCGAGGTCGCCCGTGACACCGAAGAGCACCATGCCGCAGGGGCCAGCGACCCGTGGCAGCCGCTGATCGAGGGGACTGCGCAGCGGGTTCGCGGCTTCGTCCGCGTGTCGGTGTGGGCTCATGTCACAGACCGGCTGCGGCAGAGACGGTGCCGCGGAGCTGCTCCCATGAGTCGATGAACTTCGTGACCCCCTCCGCCTCGAGGGTCGCGCTCACATCAGCCTGGCTGATCCCCAAGGACTCAAGGGAGGACCACACCTCGGCAGACGCGGCGAAGGTCCCGTCGACGGTGTCGCGCGGCACGGGCCCGTTGTCAGCGACTGCCCGCAGCGTGGCCTCGGGCATCGTGTTGACACAGCCCCTCACGACGAGATCCAGCACGTAACGCGTAGGAGCCATGGTTGGATCCTTGACCCCCGTGGACGCCCACAGAGGTCGTTGCCTATGGGCGCCTGCTCGTTCAAGCTCGGCCCAACGCGGCGAACGGGTGCTCTCCAGGTGGGCCTGCCATACGAGCCGTCCCGTGGCGATCGCGGCCTCGCCGTGCAGTACCTGGGCCGCGGGAGATTCGATATCGCTCAGACGGCCGTCCACTTCAGTGTCGATTCGACTGATGAAGAAGCTCGCCACCGATCGAATCCTGGTGAGGTCATGCCCGCGTTCGAGGGCGAGCTCGAGGCCGCGAACGTAGGCCTCGACAACGGCGTTATAGCGCTCGACGGAGAAGATGAGGGTGACATTGACGCTGATGCCTGACCCGATGACCTCCGTGATGGCCGGAAGACCCTCGGGGGTCGCGGGGATCTTGATGAGGGCGTTCGGGCGGTCGACGATCGCCCACAGTTGCCGTGCCTGGTCGACCGTCGCCTCGGTGTCATGAGCGAGGCGCGGATCGACCTCGATGGAGACGCGCCCGTCCTCACCATTAGAGGCCTCGAACAACGGGAGGAAGACGTCGCAGGCAGCGCGCACGTCATCGGTGGTCAGGGACCTGATGATGGAGTCGACATCCGAGCCGGCATTGGCCAGCGCCGCGAGTTGATCGGCATAGGCTGCGGCGCCCCCTGAGATGGCCTTCTCGAAAATTGTGGGATTGGTTGTCACGCCACGCACGGAGTCGATCGTGATCATGTCCGCGAGCTGGCCGGAGGTGATCCGGGTGCGATCGAGGTCGTCCAGCCAGACCGAGACGCCAGCCGCGGTGAGGTCCTGCAGGTTCGCTTGAGGTGCGCTGCTCATGTGGTGGGTTCCTTCACGGGTTCGATAGCGGGAGCTCGTTGGCCGGGGGGACGGTGACGGGGGACGGGTCAGTCTCGCTGGCTGGCAGCCAGGGTTGCTCGTGCCTCGCGGACGATGTCATCCACGGTGATGCCGGCGTCGCGGAAGAGGATGGCGGGGTCGGCACTGGCGCCGAAGTGATCAATGCCCACGACGCGACCGTTCGTTCCCACGAAACGCCACCAGCCGAGGGTAGCTCCCGCTTCGACGGCTACGCGAGCAGTGACCGACGGGGGGAGGACGGCATCCCGATAAGACGCATCCTGCTGGTCGAACCACTCCAGGCAGGGCAGGGAGATGACCCTGGTGCCAGTGCCCTCAGTCTCGAGCACCTCGGCTGCGGCAAGGGCGAGCTGGACCTCAGAGCCGGTCGCCAGGAGGAGGACGGACGCGTTGTCGCTCTCTCGAACGACGTAGCCGCCACGGGCGACACCCGCCCACACCTCGCTGACGGGCAGGTCCAGCGTCGGCACATTCTGCCGAGTGAGGACGAGACCGACCGGTCCGTGCTGACGGAGGGTTGCGCGCCACGCGGCTGCGGTTTCATTGGCATCAGCCGGTCGGACGACCGCAAGGTCGGGCATGGCGCGTAGCGACCACAGGTGCTCAATCGGCTGATGCGTTGGGCCGTCCTCGCCCAGGCCGATCGAGTCGTGGGTCCACACGTAGGTAACCGGAGTCTTCATCAGAGCCGAGAGCCGGACGGCCCCGCGCATGTAGTCCGAGAAGACGAGGAAGGTCCCCCCGAACGGCCGCGTGAGTCCGTGAAGCGCGATGCCGTTCATGATCGCCCCCATGGCGTGCTCACGAACGCCGTAGTGGACGACACGACCGTAGGGCGACCCCTGGCCCGTCGGGTTGCCCGGTGGCAGGAAACTCGCTGCGCCCTCGATGGTGGTGTTGTTGGACTCTGCGAGGTCTGCGGAGCCACCCCAGAGCTCGGGCATCACCCGGGCGAGGGCATTGATGACCTCACCTGATGCCTTGCGGGTGGAAACGGATGGCGCATCGAACACGGGCACGGCGGCATCCAGGTCACTGGGCACGTCGCGCTGCACGAGGCGAGTCAGAAGCGCTGCTCGGTCAGGATTGTTCAGCGACCACTCGGTGAAGGCGGCATTCCAACTCCGTCGGACATCGTCCACGCGAGCGCGCAGTCGCTGCCTGAGGTGATCAAGGAGGTCAGTGTCGAACGCGAAGTCCTCGTCTGGATTCAGGCCGAGGATCTCCTTGGTGGCTCGCACCTCGTCGGCACCGAGCGCGGATCCATGGGACTTGGCGGTGTTGCGGGCATGGGGAGCAGGCCAGGCGATCGTGGTCCGCAATTGGATCAGCGTCGGCCGGGAGCGCTCTGCCTTGGCCTTGCCGATTGCCTCGAACAGGCCGGCGACATCCACTGAACCGTCCGGCATTTGGTCCACACGATGGGTGGCCCAGCCGTAGGCGCGGTATCGCTCGCACACATCCTCGTCGAAGGCGAGTGCGGTATCGCCCTCGATGGAGATGTGGTTGTCGTCGTAGATGACGCATAGTTCATTCAGCTTCTGCAGGCCAGCGAGGGAGGACGCCTCTGAGGTGATGCCCTCCTCGAGATCTCCGTCGCCGGCGATCGCCCAGATGCGGTGGTCGAAAGGGCTGTCGTCACGTGCGGCGCTCGGGTCCAGCAACCCGCGCTCATATCGGGCAGCCATGGCCATGCCGACCGCCATGGACAGTCCCTGGCCGAGTGGTCCGGTGGTGGCCTCCACGCCCGCCGTGTGACCGTGCTCGGGATGCCCGGGGGTCCGGCTGCCAGCGGTCCGGAATGACTCGAGGTCCGCGAGCGTGAGCCCGTAGTCCGAGACGAAGAGCTGGCTGTAGAGGGTCAGGCTGGTGTGGCCTCCTGAGAGGACGAAGCGGTCCCGCCCGAGCCAGCTCGGGTCGTGGGGATCGTGTCGCATGACCTTCTGGAAGAGCAGATATGCCACGGGAGCCAGGGTCATGGCCGTGCCGGGGTGGCCGTTACCCACGCGCTGGACTGCGTCAGCCGCGATGGCCCGCAGATAGGCGACGGCGCGGTCATCGTCCGCAGACCATTCCAGCTCGGGGCTCTCGACGGGTTCAGGTTCCTGATGAGATGAGGGACGCATGAGGCAAGCCTAGTGATGGATGCACCCGCATTCGGCGGACCGTGGGGAAGGTACGCTGTCGTTGCCCGATGTTCTCGGGTGGTCAACCAAGGTGCTCGGATGACCAGTTCGGATGATGACTTCGAACGACGAGTTCGGACAACCAGATCGGGAGCGGAGTCGGGTGACCCTCGTGGAGCAGCAAGCCGGCGAGGTCACGCTCCGTGCCCGAGTACGTGCCCACGTGGCGTTGACCAAGCCCCGAATCGTCGAGCTCCTGCTGGCAACGGCCATCCCGACGATGTTCCTGGCGGCCGGTGGCCTTCCACCGCTGGTTCCCACGATCGGGGTGCTTATCGGGGGCACGTTGGCAGCCGGATCCGCCAACACCTTCAACAGCGTCTACGACCGCGATATCGACGCCTTGATGGCCCGGACCTATCACCGACCTGCCGTGCTCGGAATCGTCAGCGTGCGAGCAGGAATGGTGCAGGGCGTGCTCCTGGGCGTTCTGAGTGCACTGGTGCTCTGGGCCACGGCGAACGTGCTGTCCGCGATGCTCGCTCTAGTGGCCATCGTCTTCTATGCGGTCGTGTACACAATGATCCTGAAGCGGCGGACTTCGCAGAACATCGTGTGGGGCGGTGCGGCCGGCTGCATGCCGGTCCTGATTGCCTGGGCTGCGGTCACCGACTCGCTCAGCTGGACACCGGTGGTGCTCTTCCTGATCGTCTTCTTCTGGACCCCTCCCCACTATTGGCCGCTGGCCATGCGCTTCCGGGAGGACTATGCGGCGGCGGGTGTGCCGATGCTGCCGGTCGTGAAGAGCGATGCGGAGGTCGTGCGCAGCATCCTCTGGTACTCCTGGGTGATGGTGGGAGTGTCGCTGGCACTGGTGCCAATCGCCCCCATGGGCTGGGTTTACGCGGTGGGCGCGACGGTCCTGGGGGTCGCGTTCCTCTGGCAGGCTTACAGCGTTCGTAAGGCCGTTCGGCGGTCGGATGCTCAGGTGACCAAGGTCGCGATGCGCCTGTTCCACGGCTCCATCACCTATCTGGCGCTGCTTTTCCTGCTGGTGGCCTTGGAGCCGTTCGTTCCCTGAGATGGGGCCCGGCGGCTACGCCCGTGTGCGCAGGCTCGGGGGAATGAAGAGCACGATGATCCACACGAGCGTGGCTCCGAGCACGTGCACGGTGACGAGGACCTCCGGCAGACCCGTGAAGTACTGGGTGTAGCCGATGATTCCCTGAAGGCCGGCGACCGCGAGCAGGAGCCAAGCGCGGCGGCGAGCGTGTGCTGGCGCCTTGGTTAGGGCCAGGGCCACCAGCAGACCGATCAGCAAGCCAAGGAACAGCAGAACGACGTCGGCGTGCAGCCAAGCCACGGTGCGCGGGTCCCAGCCGAGTCGCTGTACGTCTTCATCACCACTGTGTGGACCGGAACTCGTGACCAGGACACCCAGCACCACCACGACCGCGGTGACGGCCACCAGCAGCCAGGCAAGGACGCGAACGGGCCGCGGGGTGAGCCACGTGGGCTTTCCGTCACCGTCATCGGCGGAGCGGACTACCAGTGCGACCACCCCGGCGATGATGGCCATGGAAATCAGGAAGTGGGCGCCGACGATGAGGGGGTGCAGTCCGGTCAGAACGGTGATGCCGCCCAAGATCGCCTGCCCGACCGTGCCGGCCAGGGGAACCAATGCCAGCGCCATCAGTGCAGGGCGTGGGGGCAGGTCCGCTCGCGCGCGTCGGCGTCGATCGATCAGTCCTGCAACAAGGGCGGCCAGAGCGAGAGCCAGCAAGACGAAGGTCAGCAGCCGGTTGCCGAACTCGATGTACTTGTGCCACGCCTCGGCCTGATCTGACGTGGGGGCGATCGAGCCGTCGACACACTCTGGCCATGTTGGACAACCCAGACCGGACGAGGTGATGCGCACCACGGCGCCGGTGAGAACGATCCCAGCCTGACCGACAAGGTTGGCGATGTAGATGCCGCGAACGCCCCTCCTGGACCGTCCGGACGGGGGGCTGGACGGTGGCGCGCTCACGTGGTCAGCCTATGTCCACCTGAAGGTGCGCGTCGCGACGAGAGTGCCAAGCGCAGACCAGGCGAGCAGCACTCCTGCAGCCATGGCAGGCACAGCCGTTCCACCCAGGGAGGCGGCGAGCGCCTCCACCAGGGCGCCCGACGGCAGATAGGGGACGACGGCGCCGAGCAAGTCCGGAAGCGACGCGGCAGGGATGACGACGCCCCCGAAGAGCAGGAACACCAGAAAGAGTCCGTTGGCGACGGCGAGGACTCCTTCCGCGCGCAGGGAGCCCGCGAGGACGAAGGCCCACGGTGCCCACGCCGCCACACCGAGAAGGACGAGGACCGGCACGACGAGTGCCGACGGCGCCGGACGCCACCCCAGGAAGACCGCGAGGAGGGTTGCCAGACCGCCGCTGAGCGCAGTGACGACCACGGTGGCTCCAGCCTTGCCGAACAGGAGTTCTCGGGAAGTGAGGGGAGTGGTGGCGAGCAGTCGCAGGGCGCCGGAACGTCTCTCGAAGCCCGTGGCGATGGCAAGGGAGGTGAATCCAGTGCTGATCACGGAAACGGCGAGCACCGTGGCCAGCGAGGCTGCGATGGTGTCGCCCCCTGTCGTCTGGGGCAGCACGTCGGTCAACGCCAGAACGAGAAGCAGGCCGAGTGGAATCACGATGGTCAGAAGCAGCTGTTCGCCATTGCGCAGGAGAAGACGCGTCTCCCAGCGCCCTTGGGCGAGGATTCTGGTCAGCGATGTCATGGGCGACCCTCGACCAGATCGATGACGACGTCCTCGAGCGAGCGACGCCCCAGTCGGAGGTCCGGAGTTCGCACGCCATGCTGACCGCACCAGGCAGCAACGGTGGCCAGGGACATGGGATCGAGGGTCCCGCTGATGCGATAGAACCCCGGTGGGGTCTCGCTGACGGATGTTCCCGGCGGCAGGGCATCGCGGAGATCGTCAAGCTCCATGTGGCGTGGACCGCGAAAGGCAATGGCGTCGTCCTCGCCCACAAGATCGCTGACCGACCCCTCGCGGACGATGTCACCGTCGGCCATGACGATGACCTTGTCTGCCATGCGTTCGACGTCATCGAGCAAGTGCGTGGTGAGTACGACTGTCATTCCTGCGTGCACTCGGTCAAGGAGCAGATCATGAAAGGCACGACGACCCGTGGCGTCGAGTCCGGTCGTCGGCTCGTCAAGGAAGACCAGGCGCGGCCGACCGACGAGAGCACAGGCCGCAGCCACCCGGCGCTGCTCACCTCCGGACAGTCGCCGGATTGTCGTGCGAGTCGATGGATCGACGCCGACGGAGTCCAGGAGTGCTGCAGGCTGATCAGGGTTCGGGTAGAGGGAGGCCACGTGCTGGACCATCTCCAGCGGCCGCGCCGTCGGGTAAAGCCCGCCGTCCTGAAGCATGACGCCCACCTGCGCATGGACGCGTTGTCGATCGCTGGCACTCCCCGGAAGTGCTGTTCCCAGCACCTCCACAGTGCCCGCAGATGCAGTGCGCAGACCCACGCACACCTCGACCGTCGAGGTCTTGCCCGCACCGTTGGGACCCACCAGGGCGGTGATACTCCCGTCATCGGCAGTGAGGCTCACGCCGGCAACCGCGGTGCGCGCGCCGTAGCGCACGACCAGATCTCGAATCACGAGGGGAGATGTGTGTGAGGGCACGAGGGGAGCATAGGCGGCCGTTCGAGACCCCCCAGGTTGCAACCTGATTCATTTACGCAACAATGGGGTTGTGAAATTCCCCGGTGAGGCCTCGGAGCGGGTGGCGCGCGCCCTCTTGAGCCACGGTCCCCAAACGGCGGCCGAGCTGGCGGATGCCCTGTCCCTCACGACGACCGCGGTGCGCCGACAGCTGGTGATCTTGGTCGACGGCGGTTTCGTGGTTGCTCACGAGCGTGCGCCCTACGGACCGAGCCCCAAGCGAGGTCGGGGACGTCCGGGAAGCGTCTTCAGCCTGACCGACGAGGGGCGTTCCGCCTGTGATTCGGCCTATGACGATCTGGCCCTCTCGGCTCTGCGCCATCTGGCCGAGCGATACGGCGACGATGCGGTGACGGACTTCGCGCGTGAGCGCGCCCAGGCACTGGCCGCGCTGCTTCCGGCGCCAGGCACCGGGACTCCGGACGACGTGGCTGCAGCGCTCACGGCGGCGGGTTACGCGGCCGAGATCCAGCCGCTTGGAGATGTGGCCGTGCAGCTGTGCCAGCACAACTGCCCGATCATCGATGTGGCTCGCGAGTTCCCATCGCTCTGCGAGGAGGAGACAGCGGCGCTGTCGCAGGTCCTGGACCTGCATGTCACGCGTCTGGCGACTCTCGCTCACGGTGATGAGGTCTGCACCTCCGTCATACCGCTGCCCCCCAACTCGACGTCCCGTCCCTCGAGCACGACCCGACGAAAGGTATCCGCATGACTACGCAGCAGGACACCGCCGCGACCATCGACGAGCTCGGTCGCTATGAGTACGGATGGCATGACTCAGACGCCGCCGGTTCGGGCGCACGACGCGGCCTGAGCGAAGAGGTCGTGCGCGATATCTCTGCGAAGAAGAACGAGCCCCAGTGGATGCTGGACCTGCGTCTGAAGGGTCTTCGCCTGTTCAACCGCAAGCCCATGCCCGTCTGGGGATCGGACTTGAACTCGATCGACTTCGAGAACATCAAGTACTTCGTCCGGTCAACCGAGAAGCAGGCCGCGTCCTGGGACGAGCTGCCCGAGGACATCAAGAACACCTACGACCGACTGGGCATTCCGGAGGCGGAGAAGCAACGCCTCATCGCTGGAGTTGCTGCGCAGTACGAGTCCGAAGTGGTCTACCACGCGATCCGCGAGGACCTCGAGGAGCAGGGGGTGCTCTTCCTGGACACCGATACCGGCCTTCGAGAGCACGAGGATGTCTTCCGCGAGTACTTCGGGTCGGTCATCCCGGTGGGTGACAACAAGTTCGCCGCTCTCAACACTGCTGTCTGGTCAGGCGGCTCCTTCATTTACGTGCCCAAGGGTGTCAAGGTGGAGATCCCCCTGCAGGCCTACTTCCGGATCAACACCGAGAACATGGGTCAGTTCGAGCGAACCCTGATGATCATCGATGAAGACGCATACGTGCACTATGTCGAGGGATGCACTGCGCCCATCTACTCAAGCGACTCCCTGCACTCGGCCGTTGTCGAGATCGTGGTGAAGAAGGGTGGACGCTGCCGGTACACCACGATTCAGAACTGGTCGACGAATGTGTACAACCTTGTGACGAAGCGTGCTGTCGCACATGAGGGCGCAACGATGGAGTGGGTAGACGGAAACCTCGGCTCGAAGGTGACCATGAAGTACCCCGCCGTCTGGATGACGGGCGAGCACGCGAAGGGCGAGACGCTGTCCATCGCCTTTGCGGGCGCGGGTCAGCATCAAGATGCCGGGGCGAAGATGGTTCACGCGGCGCCCAATACCTCGTCGAACATCATCTCCAAGTCGGTGGCCCGTGGCGGTGGACGTACGTCGTACCGCGGACTCGTCCAGATCCATGAGGGTGCGCACGGATCCAAGAGCACCGTCAAGTGCGATGCGCTCCTGGTCGACGACATCTCGCGCTCGGACACATACCCGTATGTGGATGTTCGCGATGACGACGTGTCGATGGGTCACGAGGCCACAGTGTCGAAGGTGAGTGAGGACCAACTCTTCTACCTGATGTCGCGTGGCATGACTGAGGACGAGGCGATGGCCATGATCGTCCGCGGATTCATCGAGCCGATCGCGCGCGAGCTTCCGATGGAGTACGCCCTCGAGCTCAACCGCCTCATCGAGCTGCAGATGGAAGGGGCCGTCGGGTGACAACCCTCGCTGCACCGCCCATCGATCTCGCGCCCCGACTGGCGTCTGGGTCGTTGAGTGACTTCCCCATTCCGCATGGACGTGAGGAGGCTTGGCGTTTCACTCCACTCGACAAGGTCAAGCACATGCTTGACGTCGATCCCGACGCAGGCGACGTCACTGCTGAGGCCTCGGGCTTCGTCACGGTCGGCCCGATCGACGCGGCCGATGCCGGTCATTGGCTGCCGACTGATCGTGCGGCGGTCGTGGCTTGGGTAGCGGCCGGGACCAGCGTGCGTGTGGACATTCCCGCGGACACGGTGGTGGAAGAGCCCATCATCGTTCACCTGAAGGCACAGGCGGCTCGCGCCCATGCCCACGTGGACGTGCGTCTGGGGCGACATGCCAAGGCGACCGTCGTCATTGTTCATGACGCTGAAGCGGACGTGAGTGGGAACATTGTGACTCAGGTCGCGGATGGGGGAGACCTCACGATGCTGTCGATCCTCGACGAGTCAGCGGACGCGGATGCGTCTGGAGTGATGTCAGAGCGCGTGCAACTGTGGCACTGGCCGGTGCAGATCGGCCGTGATGCGACCTTCCTCGGCTCGGCCATCACCCTCGCCGGTTCCGTGGTCCGGATGCTCCCATCGGTGACGTTCGCGGGGCCAGGCGGCTCGGCGACCCTGCTCGGGGCTTTCCTCGCCTCTGAAGGCCAGTACCTCGAGCACCGCATCCTTGTCGAGCACGAGGCTCCCCATTGCACGAGTTCGGTGACTTACAAGGGCGCTCTCAGCGGTGAGGGCACTCACACGGTATGGGTCGGAGACGTGGTGGTGCGCCGCGATGCGATCGGCACAGAGACCTACGAGATGAACCGGAATCTCCTGCTTGATGACGGAGCCCGAGCCGACTCGGTGCCGAATCTCGAACTCGAGACCGGCGACATCGCGAGCGCAGGGCACGCGAGCGCCACGGGTCGTTTCGACGATCAGCAGCTGTTCTACCTGCAGGCGCGAGGCATCCCTGAGCGGGTGGCACGCCAACTGGTCGTCCGAGGGTTCTTCGTCGACGTGCTGACTCGAGTAGGCAGCCGTCAATGGCGGGACGCGGTACTGGACCGTATTGCTCAGCGCTTGGGAATGGAGCCCGAACTCGAGCGTGAGCTCAAGGCGGACTCATGACCTTTGAGCCTGCCTGTGCACTGGATGACCTCGAGGTCAATTCGCCCAGTCGATTGATCGTCGGGGGCGTAGCCATGGCCGTAGTGCGAACTCCCGAAGGCGTGTTCGCCGTGAACGACCGATGCTCGCATGCTGACGTCTCCCTCTCCGAGGGCGAGGTTGAGGGATGCACGCTCGAGTGCTGGCTGCACGGCTCTGCCTTCGACCTACGCACAGGCATCCCCCTGACTCCGCCGGCGATTCGTCCGGTGGACACCTATCCAGTGAGGGTGATCGGCGAGGGTGCCGATGCCTCAGTGGAGATCGACCCCGTTCCACACGTTCGCGACACCGACGCCCCAGTAGAGGATTCACCATGAGCACTCTGAAGATTTCCGATCTGCATGCCTCTGTCATCACCGATGACGGTCCGCGCGAGATTCTGCGGGGCGTGACCATCGATGTGGCATCAGGAAGCACGCATGCCGTCATGGGACCCAATGGCTCGGGCAAGTCGACTCTCGCCTACGTCATCGCCGGACATCCCAAGTACGTGGTGACCCAGGGCAGCATCACGTTGGACGGTGAGGATGTCCTCCAGATGTCCGTGGACGAGCGAGCCCGGGCTGGACTGTTTCTGGCGATGCAATACCCCGTCGAGATCCCGGGGGTCAGCGTCTCCAACTTCCTGCGCACCTCGGCGACAGCGGTACGCGGCGAGGCACCCAAGCTGCGCACGTGGATGAAGGAGATGAAGGACGCCATGGGCGTGCTTCAGATGGATCCGAAGTTCGCGGAGCGCAACGTCAACGAGGGTTTCTCGGGCGGTGAGAAGAAGCGACACGAGATTCTCCAGCTGTCGCTGCTCAAGCCGAAGATCGCCATCCTCGATGAGACCGATTCCGGGCTCGACGTGGACGCACTTCGAGTCGTGTCGGAAGGCGTCAACACCTTCCGCGAGGAGACTGGCGCCGGAACGCTCCTGATCACGCACTACACCCGAATCCTGCGCTACATCCAGCCGGATTTCGTTCATGTGTTCTTCGACGGCCGGATCGTGGAGAGCGGGGGGCCGGAGCTGGCGGCAGTCCTGGAGTCGGAGGGTTACGAGCGCTTCATCACCCCGGCGACCCCGTGACGAAGCCGCTTGACGTCGCCCGAATTCGACGCGACTTCCCGATCCTCCAGCGAACGGTCAGAGATGACCGACCCCTGGTGTATCTCGACAGCGCGGCGACCAGTCAGAAGCCGTTCCAGGTCATTGATGCGGAGTCCGACTACTACCGTTCCTGTAACGCTGCCGTGCATCGCGGAGCCCATCAGCTAGCTGAGGAGGCGACGGACGCCTACGAGGGTGCGCGCGCGAAGATCGCCGGGTTCGTGCACGGGCGCCCCGAGGACCTCGTCTTCACGAAGAACGCCACCGAGAGCCTCAATCTGGTCGCCTACGCCTTCTCGAATGGTGCGGCCAAGGCTCAGCACGGTGACGACGCGATCGATTCACGCTTCGTGATCGGCCCCGGCGATTCGATTGTCGTCACCCAGATGGAGCACCACGCCAATCTCGTGCCGTGGCAGGAGGTGTGCGCCAAGACTGGTGCCACGCTGCGATGGATCGGTGTCGACGACGACGGTCGGTTGGATCTGCGTGATCTGTCGACCATCATCGATGAGTCGACCAAGGTGGTCTCGGTGGTGCATCAGTCAAACCTCCTGGGGACCATCAATCCGGTGAGCGAACTGATGGCTCATGCACGTGCGGTTGGTGCTCTCGGCATCGTGGATGCGTGCCAGTCGATTCCCCACATGCCCGTTGATGTCAACGAGCTCGGCGCGGACCTCGTGGCATGGAGCGGGCACAAGATGCTCGGTCCGACGGGTATCGGAATGCTCTGGGGACGGCCCGAGGTGCTGGAGGCGATGCCTCCCTTCATCACGGGCGGATCCATGATCGAGACCGTCTTCATGGATCACAGCACGTATGCCGCGCCGCCCAAGCGATTCGAGGCAGGAACGCCCATGGTCGCCCAGGCGGTTGGGGTCGCAGCCGCAGTGGACTACTTGGATGCACTGGGTATGGACGCTGTCGAGGCACACGAGCACGTGCTGACGGGCTACGCACTGGAACAGTTGCGGAACGTGCCGGGTGTGCGCATCATCGGCCCGCAGGACAACCATGCGCGGGGTAGTGCGGTGTCATTCGTGGTCGATGGGCTGCACCCGCATGATGTGGGGCAGTTCCTCGATGATCACGGTGTGGCCGTCAGAGTCGGGCACCATTGTGCGTGGCCCACGTGTCGACGGTTCGACGTCCCTGCGACTACCCGACTGTCCACTTACATCTACAACGACACCAGCGATATTGACGTGGCCGTCGACGGCATTCGCGCGGCCCAGAAGTTCTTCGGAGTATGACGTGAATGTTGAATCGCTGTACCAGGAGATCATCCTCGACCACTACAAGAACCCGCGGGGGAAGCGCCCGTTGGCGGGAGCCGAGGGGGAGTCGTACCAGGTGAATCCGACCTGCGGTGACGAGGTGACTGTGCAGGTGGCGCGCGATCGGGATGGGCACCTGCACGTGGGATATGAAGGGCAGGGATGCTCGATCTCGCAGGCCAGCGCGAGCGTCATGGCGGAGATGGTCGAGGGAATGGACGTATCGACGGCTGATGCCGTCAGGCACGCCTTCGTCGAGCTGATGCACAGCAAGGGAGCGGTGGAGCCAGACGAGGAAGTCCTGGGAGATGGTGTGGCCTTCGTCGGCGTCGCCAAGTACCCAGCGAGAATCAAATGCGCCCTGCTTCCATGGATGGCGCTCCAGGACGCACAGGTCAAGGCCGGAATAGGCACCGAGGATCAGGGAGAGGCACGATGAGCACTGCGACAGAGGACGACGTCCTGGAGGCGTTGAAGGACGTCGTCGATCCTGAACTTGGCATCAATGTCGTCGATCTCGGTCTGGTCTATGGGGTGGTCATCGACGATGCGAGCACCGCAACAGTCGACATGACCCTCACCAGCGCTGCCTGCCCCCTGACCGATGTCATCGAGGATCAGATGCGCTCGGCACTGTCCGAGGTTGTCCCGGACTTTCGCATCAACTGGGTGTGGATGCCGCCGTGGGGTCCCGACAAGATCACTGATGACGGACGCGAGATGCTCCGAGCCCTGGGCTTCAACGTCTGAGACGGACGCTGGCGGGAGGTGCCTCGACGGGCACCTAGACTGGCGTCATCATGATTTCCACCAGCGGGCTCGAGGTTCGAGCCGGATCCAGCCTGCTCCTGCAGGAGGCAAGCCTTCGGGTGGCACGAGGTGACCGCATCGGCCTGGTCGGCCGCAATGGCGCTGGCAAGACGACGCTGACCCGAATCCTTGCCCAGGAGACTCAGCCGGCCTCTGGCACGGTGTCGTCCAGCGGCACTGTCGGCTATCTGCCGCAGGATCCCCGATCCGGCGATCCCGATGAGATCGCCAGGGATCGCATCCTGTCCGCTCGTGGTCTGCATGACGTGGTGCGGCGAATGCAGGAGTCCAGCATGGGCATGTCCACGGAGGACGAAGCGGAGCGCGAACGCCTGATCGCACGCTATGCCCGGGCCGAGGCGGAATTCGAGGCTCTGGGCGGGTACGCGGCTGAGTCGCAGGCCTCAGCGATCGCCGCGAGCGTGGGTTTGCCTGACCGCGTACTCGCCCAGCCGCTCGGCACACTGTCTGGTGGCCAGAGACGTCGTGTGGAATTGGCTCGGATTCTCTTCAGCGGGGCCGATGTGCTGCTTCTGGATGAGCCGACCAATCACCTCGACGCCGATTCCATCCGATGGCTTCGCTCCTTCCTGGCCGGATACGAGGGCGGCTTCATCGTGATCAGTCATGACACCGACCTCCTCGAGGACACCGTGAACAAGGTGTGGCACCTCGACGCGAATCGACGCGAGGTCGACGTCTACGCCCTCGGGTGGAAGGCGTACCTGACGGCTCGGGAGGCAGATGAGCGTCGGCGTCGTCGTGAACGACGCAATGCAGAGCAGCAGGCTGATGCGCTGCGACATCAAGCGGAGCGCATGCGAGCCAAGGCGACCAAGGCCAAGGCAGCCCAGTCGATGCTCAAGCGAGCCGATCGGATCATGGGTGCGAGTGAGGGAGCACGACGCAGCGACAAGGTTGCAGCACTGAGATTCCCCGACCCCAAGCCCTGTGGGCGCGTGCCCCTGACCGCGGCCGGTCTCTCGCGTTCCTACGGTTCGCTGGAGGTCTTCACCGATGTGGACCTGGCGATCGACCGTGGAAGTCGCGTGGTCATCCTTGGACTCAACGGTGCAGGCAAGACCACGCTGCTGCGGATCTTGGCCGGAGTAGACGCACCGGACACCGGTGAGGTGCTCCCCGGCCACGGAGCGGTGATCGGGTACTACGCCCAGGAGCACGAGACCCTTGATCCCACGTCAACAGTGCTCGAGACGATGAGGCATGCGGCCCCGCATCTGGACGACACGCGTCAGCGCACCGTTCTGGGCTCCTTCCTCTTCGCCGGTGACGATGTCCAAAAGCCCACCGGAGTGCTATCAGGAGGCGAGAAGACGCGCCTGGCGCTGGCATGCTTGGTGGTGTCCGGCGCGAATGTCCTGCTGCTGGATGAACCCACCAACAACCTCGATCCGGCAAGCCGCGAAGAGGTTCTGGGGGCGCTCTCCCGTTATGAGGGCGCGGTCATTCTCGTGACTCACGACCCGGGAGCCGTGTCTGCTCTGGGTCCGGAGCGGGTACTGATCCTGCCCGATGGTGATGAGGACCTGTGGAGCGACACTTATGCGGATCTGGTCGAACTGGCGTGAGAGGTAGACGACGATGAGTGATGTTGTTGATGGCGTCCGGACTGCACTGCACGATGACGTGCTCGAGGTCACTCTCGCGTCCCCCGACGTGCGCAATGCGCAGACGCCGGGGACCTGGCGCCGGTTGGCGAGCATTCCAGACGCGTTGACGCCGGAGGTTCGGTTCGTCGTGCTGCGCGGTGAGGGTCCGAGCTTCTCCGCTGGCCTCGATCGGCGCATGCTCACTCCGGAGGGTGTACCCGGGGAGCCCTCACTCCTCGACCTTTCCCAGCGAGATGCGGACACCATGGATGGGTTCATCCAGCAGGCGCAGGCGGCCTTCACCTGGTGGGCACGAATTCCTCAGGTGAGCATTGCGCTCGTGCAGGGCCATGCGATTGGAGCAGGCTTCCAGCTCGCGCTCGCGTGTGACGTCATGATCGTCGCACCGGATGTGAAGCTGGCCATGCGCGAGACATCACTTGGACTGGTGCCTGACCTCGGCGGAACGGGTCCACTGCTGGATCGGGTGGGCTACTCACGGGCACTGGAGATCTGTGCAACGGGCAGGTTTGTCGGTTCGGATGAGGCTGTTCGTCTAGGTCTCGCCCTCCGAGCGGTGCCTCAGGAAGATTGGGACATCGCGCTCGACGAGATGCTCACACCGATACGGGCTGCCATGCCGTCGGCCGTGGCAGAGTTGAAGACACTTCTCCGGGGCGGCTCGGGTGCAGTCGACCAACTGGCACGTGAGCGCGAGTCGCAGGTCCGTCGCCTGACGGAGCTGGGGGCGCTCCTGACTCCGACGGAAGGGACCTCCTGACGTGTCCATGGAGAACGCATGGATGACGTACCGCTCCATGACGCGCGATCGCAGCGTGGCGGGCAATCGAATCGACCGGGCCCTCGTGAGGCGCATCTTCGGTTACGCCGGGAGGTATCGAGGCATCATCGCGTTCTACCTGGTGACGTTGGTCTTCGTGTCATTGCTCAGCGTCGCGCAGCCGTTGCTGGTTCCTCGACTGGTGGATGACGGCATCTCGCAGGGCAACGCACGTGTCGTCACGATCACAGCTCTCACCATGGCTGCTCTGGCGATCGTTGACGCGGCACTGGGCCTGGTTAGTCGCTGGTACTCGGCGCGCATCGGCGAAGGACTCATCTTCGACCTGCGCACGGAGGTCTATGACCATGTGCAGCGCCAGTCCATCGCCTTCTTCACGCGGGCTCAGACGGGAGCGCTGATCTCCCGCCTCAACAGTGATGTCATGGGGGCCCAGCAGGCCTTCACGTCAACGCTGGGGGGAGTGCTGGGGAACCTGATCTCGGCGACCGTGGTCCTCATCGCCATGTTCGCTCTGTCGTGGCAGGTGACCGTCGTGTCCCTCGTCCTCGTGCCAGTGTTCTTGATCCCAGCCCGATGGATGGGCCGGCGGCTCCAGATTCTGACCCGTGAGCAGATGGGTCTCAACGCGGACATGAGCACGCAGATGACCGAGCGATTCAACGTGGCTGGTGCTCTTCTGGTCAAGTTGTTCGGCAGGCCTGAGGACGAGACCGCGTCGTTCAGCAACCGGGCCGAGCGTGTTCGCGACATCGGCGTGCGCATGGCCATGGCCAACCGATGGTTCTTCACGGGCTTGGCGCTGGTGGCGTCGCTGGCGACAGCGATCGTCTACGGCCTCGGGGGAAACCTCGTCATCCAGCAGGTTCTCACCATCGGGACGCTGCTGGCGCTCGTCGGTCTGCTGGCTCAGCTGTACGGGCCGTTGACCGCACTGTCGAACGTGCGTGTGGACGTCATGACCGCCCTTGTGAGTTTCGAGCGGGTGTTCGAGGTCCTGGACCTTCAGCCCATGGTCAAGGACTCCGCGGATGCGCGCCCACTCCCTGATGGACCGCTGAGCGTGAGGTTCGATCATGTGGGCTTTCGGTATCCACGGCCGTCGGAGATCTCTCTGGCCTCACTCGAGGGCGTTGCCCGCGAGATGGTCGAGGCAGACGGCGGCGAGGTGCTGTCTGATCTGTCCTTCGATGTGCAGGCAGGGACGTTGACCGCTCTCGTCGGCCCGTCGGGTGCGGGCAAAACGACCATCACCGGACTTCTGACACGGCTCTACGACCCGACGGAGGGTCAGGTGCTGGTCGGGGACATGGACCTGCGTGATGTCACATCCGAGTCCCTTCGGGACAGCGTGGGCGTGGTGACGCAGGACTCACATCTGTTCCACGATTCCATCAGGCACAACCTGCTGTACGCGCGTCCGGATGCCACCGAGGCAGACCTGATCGAGGCCTGCCGATCCGCCCACATCCTGACGTTGGTCGAGCAGCTGCCGGAGGGCCTTGACACGGTTGTGGGTGACCGTGGCCACCGGCTTTCGGGAGGGGAGAAGCAGCGCATCGCGCTGGCTCGCCTTCTGCTCAAGGCACCCCGAGTGGTGGTACTCGATGAGGCGACCGCGCATCTGGACAGCGAGAGCGAGTCAGCGGTGCAGCGCGCCTTGGATGCTGCTCTGGTCGGACGAACCTCCGTGGTCATCGCTCATCGGCTCAGCACGATCCGTCGAGCAGATCAGATCCTTGTCGTCGACGCGGGCCGTGTGGTGGAGCGGGGAACCCATGAGACCCTGCTCGCCGCGGGCGGCCTGTATGCCGATCTCTACCGCACACAGTTCAGCGACTCGGCGCAGCACTGACGACGTCTGAATCCACGTCTGCGGCGGCGGCCTCCTCCAGAGCCTCCCGCCTCAGAAAGAAGAACCAACCACCCATGGCAACCAGCGCGAAGAGCAGCCACTGCACGGCATAGGAGAGATTCCTGCTGTCATCAGATTCTGGAAGTGGCAGTGGCTGGATTCCCGTCTCGGCGGGTGTCGACGAACTCAGCTGGACGTACGTGCCGGGCAGGGCATCCACGTCAGGAAGGACCGCTGGGTCAGGGTCGGACACCTGCCCGTCCGGCAATCCCACATTGCGTGCGGCCACCGCGTCAGGAGCCGCGCGAAGATAGCCCTGAACGGTGACCGTCCCCAGAGGCGGTTCCGCCACGGTCGGAGAGGCAAGTGCATCTGACTGGGCAGCCACCCATCCCCGATTGATCCACACCGTTCCCGAGGATGCTCGTAGGGGAGTCATGACCCAGAATCCATTTCGGGCGTTCAGGGGTCGCTTGCGAACCAAGGTCTGCGCCTCGGCCACGTAGGTCCCGGAGATAAGGACGGGAGTCCACTCGCCGGCGTCGCGCAGGTCATCCATGAGATCCACGGGAGCCTGATCTACAGCCGCAAGCAGGGCAATGCCCTCAGCACGCCGCTCCTCGGCGCGACCCCACTGCCAAGCACTCAGAAGGCCGAAGGCGACGATGACCACCACGACGACGACGCTGAAGCCGATCCAGCGGGGTGTGCGAAGCAGAGGCCAGATCACGTGCTGAGCCTACGTTCCCGAACCTGACTCTCCAGCATCCGCACCACGCTCACGCGAGGAGGAGAGCGGGCGCGACGGCGCCGCCAGGGGGCGAGTCGCCTGATCGGAAACACCGACGTCGCCGGGCTCGTCGTTCTCTCGGCCAGCATTGGCGATGACCACGGCAATGTAGGGAAGCACGACCGCGCCAGCGATGAAGAGCCATCGGGGCCATCCGGGAATCACGATGGCGGCGAGGACGCACGCCGTCCGAACACCCATCGACACCAGATAGCGTCGCTGGCGGCTTGTCTGCTCCACACTGAGGCCGCGTTGCGCCTCAGTGATGGTGTAGACGTGCTCGGGCTCGGCCTTGGGCATAGCTACACGGTAGGCCAAGATGGTCTCCAGCGCTCGGCCGAGTGACGGCCGGGACGGCGATGAGTGGAGGATGGGATGGCGGAGCGTACGTATGGCCTCACCGAACTGGTGGGAACATCGCGGGAGGGCATCGATCAGGCGGTCCGCAATGCTGTGGAGCGTGCCGCGAAGACGGTCGACAATCTCGACTGGTTCGAGGTGACCGGCATCCGCGGATACATTCGCGAGGGCTCCGTCGATCATTTCCAGGTGACGGTCAAGATCGGCTCCCGGCTGTCCGATGTCTGAGGCGGGGGCTGTAGGCCTGGATAGGGGCATCGCCTTCGTCACGGGGGGAAACCGTGGAATCGGGCTCGCGACGGCCCTTCGGCTCCGCGAGGAGGGATGGACCGTCGTGGTCGGCTCCCGTTCCGGAGAGGCGCCTGAGGGCCTGGCATCGGTTCAGGTGGATGTCAGTGACGCTGACTCGATCGAAAGTGCCTTCACCGAGGTCGAAGAGCGCTTCGGACCCGTGGCGTGCCTCGTCGCCAATGCCGGCATCACACGTGACACGCTGTTGATGCGCATGACCGATGACGACATCGACGCGGTGCTGCAGACGAATCTGGGCGGCTCAATTCGTCTTTCCCGTCGCGCCATGAAGGGGATGATCCGCGCCAAGGGCGGATCGATCGTGCTGGTTGGCTCCGTCGTGTGGGCACTGGGCTCTGCTGGGCAGGTGAACTACGCGGCCTCCAAGGCGGGACTCGTCGGTGCGGCGCGCTCCCTCGCGCGAGAGGTGGGCTCGCGGGGCATCCGCGTGAATGTGGTGGCTCCAGGCTTCGTCGAGACGGACATGACGGCCGAGCTTGATGAGAATCAGCGTTCGGCGATCCTCGGGGGCATCCCGCTGGGCCGTTATGCTCAGGCGTCGGAGATTGCAGAGGTCGTGGCCTTCCTCGCCACGGCAAGTTACGTGACTGGAGCCGTCATCCCTGTGGATGGCGGCCTGGGCATGGGCCACTAGTCGGGAGGCAATGGCATGGGACTGCTGGAAGGCAAGCGAGTTCTGATCACGGGAGTCCTGACCGATCAGTCGATCGCCTTCCAGGTGGCGCGGCTGGCGCAGGAGGAGGGCGCAAGCGTTGTCCTCACCTCCTTCGGGCGCACGATGGGCCTGACCAAGCGCTCGGCGGGACGCCTGCCGGTGACCCCGCCCATCGTGGAGCTGGACGTCACCAATGCGGAGGATCTCTCGGCACTCGCGGGGAGAGTCCGTGAGCATGTTGACGGTCTCGACGGCGTCCTGCATTCCATCGGCTTCGCTCCCGAGGCGGCACTCGGTGGGCGCTTTCTCGAGACAGAGTGGGAAGACGTCAGTACCGCGGTGCATGTCTCGGCCTATTCGCTCAAGGCTCTGGCGGTAGCGGCGAAGCCGCTGATGGAAGCCGGGGGATCGGTCGTCGGACTCGACTTCGATGCGACGGTGGCGTGGCCCAAGTACGACTGGATGGGAGTCGCCAAGGCCGCGTTCGAGAGCACCGCTAGGTATCTGGCTCGGGACCTCGGCCCCAGCGGTATCCGAGTGAACCTCGTAGCAGCTGGGCCGATCCGGACGATGGCGGCCAAGAGCATTCCGGGATTCGACGACTTCGAGGACGTGTGGAGCACCCGCGCGCCACTGGCCTGGGACCTGGATGATCCCGTTCCGGCCGCGCGCGCCTGCGTGGCCCTGATGTCGGATTGGTTCCCGGCGACGACCGGTGAGATCGTGCACGTCGACGGTGGAGTGCATTCCCAGGGTGCGTGAACCCCATCGAGGCTGTGCCGCTGAGTGCTGGTCGACGTGCGCCCATGGTGGACCATTCGGGCTAGTGAGGAGAGTCGACGATGCGCGTAGTGCTCATCCGGCATGCGAAAAGTGACCACCCGTCAGGGGTGACCGATCATGAGCGGCCGCTGAACGCGAGAGGCCGTCGGGATGCTCCCGAGATCGGAGCATGGCTGGCGAAGAACGTGCAGTTGACCGACGGGGCCACGGTTCTCGTGTCGAGTGCTCGACGTGCACAGGAGACGTGGGCGGGTGCTCGCACCGAACTGACACACGCGTGGGAGGTCGTGGCACCGGCGACCGAGCCTCGTATCTACGAGGCCTCTCCGGCCACGCTTCGTGCAGTGCTCCGCGAGGCCAGTGAGGGTGCGGGAGGCGACCTTGTCGCTCTTGTCGGGCACAGCCCGGGTCTGCCTCTGCTCCTGTCCGAGCTCAGCGCACCCAGCGACCTGCGTAGTGAGGCCCTGTCTCACTTCCCGACTGCGGCCGTTGCGGTCCTCGAGACCGAGGCCGATGCAGCTACCGCGTGTGCGGGCCTGGGAAGGTTCGAGGTCAGCTCTTTCGCGATTCCTCGTGGCTGATGCCATCGCGAGCATCCGCTGATTCGATCTCCTCGCGCGTGATGCCCATAAGGAACAGAACACTGTCGAGATAGGGCACGTTGACGGCAGCATGCGCGGCCGCCCTCGCGGCGGGCTTGGCATTGAACGCAACTCCGAGGCCGGCCGCCTCGAGCATGTCGATGTCATTGGCACCATCTCCGATCGCAATGGTGCGGCGCATGGGGATCGCATACTGCCGGGCGAAGGCCTCGAGCGCAGTGCGCTTGCCGAGCCGATCGATGACCGGCCCGGTGATTCTTCCTGTCAGCACACCATCAACGACCTCGAGTGTGTTCGCCCGGACATCGGCGACTCCCAGATCGGCCGCGATGGGCGCGATGATCTCGGTGAACCCCCCGGAGACCAGTGCGATGCGATAGCCAAGTCGATTGAGCGTCCGAACCAGGGTCCGAGCTCCGCGCGTGAGGGTGATGCGTGCGCGAACGCGATCAAGCGCCTCCGCGGGGAGCCCCGCGAGGAGTGAAGCGCGCTCTCGCAGACTGGCCTCGAAGTCGAGTTCACCGGCCATGGCGCGCTCGGTGATCCGGGCGACCGCCTCCAGGGCCCCTGCTTCCTCCGCCAGCAGGTCGATGACCTCGTCCTGGATGAACGTGGAATCCACATCCATGACGACCAGATACTGACCTCGGCGGTCCAGCCCGGCCTCCTGCACAGCGACGTCCGCTCCATGCTGGGCGGCCACATCGACGAGCGGACGCCGGATCTCCTCCACGCTGACCCCTGACCCTTGGAACTCCAGCGCTGTCACCGGATACGAGGCGATCCGTCGAATCCGATCGATGTTGCCGCCCCGATCCGCGATGAGGGCTGCACACGCCTCAACGGCGCTGGGACGCAGGGGTGCTCCCATCAGCGTCACGTGAACGCGATTGCGGCGTCGTTCGCTGTCCTCGTCGGCACCTGTCTGAGTCTGGATCTCCATCGCCAGAGACTCCGCGCACGCACGAGCGGCGGCCTCAGCGGCCCGCAGGCTCTCGGGAGAGTCACCGGTGCGAAGGAGCACGGTGAGCATCAGGTGCCCCCGCACGACCATCTGCTCGACGTCAACCACCGCAACATCGTGACCCGCCAGTGACGCGAACAAGGATCGGGTGACGCCCGGACGGTCGCGTCCGTTGAGCGTGATGAGCAGCGTCCGAGGTTCCTCGAGGGTCACGGGAACACGCTAGTGCGGCAATGCCTGGTACTGGCCCTAGGGTGGCGGCGTGGCTGAAGTGTTCAGGGCGCAGGGCGTGTCCGTCCGACGCGGAGACGCGATGCTCCTCGATAACGTGTCTTGGCAGGTCGCTGAGGGCGAGCGCTGGGTGGTGATGGGTCCGAACGGAGCCGGCAAGACCACCCTCATGCAGATCGCCGCCGCGAGACTCCATCCGACTGTCGGCTCAGTCACGATCCTGGGTGAGGAGCTCGGGGCCGTTGACATCTCGGAACTTCGCACCAGCATCGGCTGGGCTTCTGGGGCCCTCGCGGACAGCATTCCGGCCTCCGAGAGCGTCAAGGATGCAGTTCAGACAGGTGCCTGGTCGGTCACGGGTCGATGGCGGGAGTCGTACGACACCGCCGACGAACAGCGTGCGCAATCCCTGCTTGCTGACTGGGGTCTCGGCGATTTGGCCCAGCGCACCTTCGGCACGCTCTCTGAAGGGGAGCGCAAGCGAACCCTGGTCGCGCGATCCCTCATGGCCGACCCTGAACTCCTGCTCCTAGACGAGCCGGCTGCGGGCATGGACCTTGGCGGACGCGAGTCCTTGCTGGGATCGCTGTCACTGCTGGCGTTCGATCCGGGCTCGCCGACCACGATCATGGTGACCCATCATCTGGAGGAGATCCCCCTCGGCTTCACGCATGGCCTATTGCTGTCGCAGGGAAGGGTGGTGGCGGCAGGGCCGTTACCCTCCGTGCTCACCGATGCCCTCGTGAGCACCGCATTCGGCGTAGCGATCACGGTGCGGGAGTCGGCGGGCCGCTGGTCGGCCGTCGCGTCGCACGGGCTCGAACCACATCGCTTGTAGCGTGATGTCTATGGATGGCTCCCGGTCGACTCGAGGGGATACTCGCGATCCCGAGGATCGGATCTGGACCATTCCGAATGCCCTCAGTGCGCTCCGTCTTCTCGGGATTCCGATCTTCCTATGGCTGGTGATCGTCGAGCAGGCCGATGTGGCCGCATTCGCCCTCCTCGTCGTCGCTGGTGCCTCGGACTGGTTCGACGGCTACCTCGCGCGGCGGTTGGACCAGCGGTCGCGGATCGGGGTGGTCCTTGACCCTCTCGCCGACCGGCTCTACATCGCGGCCACCATCATCGGGCTGGCGCTTCGGGAGATCGTTCCGTGGTGGCTCGTCGTGGCCCTCGCACTGCGAGAGCTCATGCTGCTCACTCTCGTCCCGCGTCTGCGTCGGCAGGGGCGAATAACCCTTCCGGTGACGTATGTTGGCAAGGCGGCCACCTTCTGCCTGCTGTGGGGCTTTCCTCTGCTGCTGCTGGGATCGATTCCCCAGGCGGGTGACGTGTTTCTGGCCCTCGGCTGGGGCTTCGCGCTCTGGGGCACGTTCTTGTACTGGTGGGCGGGCCTGCGTTACGTGGCTCAGGCATACGCCCATGACGCCGAGTCGGCCACGGCGGCAGATGTAGCGGCTCCGAGCGAGGGCGCAGGGGAGGGGGCGCCGTGAAGGAAGGGGAGATCACCGTGAGTCCTGCAGTTAACGCCGTCCTGGAGCGCTTTCTGGACGACGTGACGCAGAACGAGTACCAGAGCGGTTCGCGGAATCGGGACGAGCCGTCCGCCAGGCGGTTCCTCTTCGGGGCCACTGTGTTGATGGGCGTCGTGCTGCTGGCCCTTGTCACCGTGGCGGCGGTGATCGCTGCGCGCTCGGTTGACGAGGAGCGCCAGAGCGCTCGTTCGGCCCTCATCGAGCGGATCGGGGAGGCCACGGATAGCACGGAGGCCGTGCGGGCGACGCTGGCCGACATGACTGATCGAGTGGACACTCTCCGGGTCGAGCTCCTCACTGACGAGGGGAGCGCCGATCGTGCGATGCAGATTGCCACCCTCTCGGCTGTTGCCGGCACCACGTCCCTGACAGGGCCGGGGCTGACCGTGGTCATCGATGACGCCCCTGGCGCTGAGCCTGGATCCCTCAATCGCGTGCTGGATCGGGATCTGCAGGAGATCGTCAACGCGCTGTGGCGCATGGGGGCAGCAGGGATCGCCATCAACGAGGAACGTCTGACATCGCAGAGCGCCATCAGGGGGGCAGGTGAGGCCGTACTGGTGAACTACCGACCCCTCACGCGGCCGTACTCAGTCGAGGCGCTCGGCACGACGTCCACGGCCAGTGAGGCCAGTGAGCTCACGACGCTGCTTGATGTCCTTCAGGAGGACTATGGGCTGACGTCTCAGGTGAACGTCGGTGACGTTACGTTGACGGCGGGTGATGTGCACGAGCCTGAGTACGCAGTACTTGATCGGCCGGGTCCCGACAACGGGCAGTCCGATGCAGAAGGGGGAACACAGTGATCGCGATCATCGGGCTGCTCGTGGGGGTGGCGGTCGGGATCCTGTGGCATCCGATCATCCCCCTATGGATGGAGCCCTATCTGCCCATTGCCATCGTCGCTGCTCTTGATGCCGTGTTCGGCGGTTTCCGCGCTCTCATGGAGAAGCGCTTTGACGATCGCATATTCGCCGTGAGTTTCCTGTCGAATGTCGTCATTGCCTCCTTTCTGGTCTTCCTGGGCGATCAACTGGGTGTCGGGGCGCAGATGTCCACGGGCGTCGTCGTCATCCTGGCGATGCGAATCTTCGCGAATGCGGCTGCCATCCGACGCATCCTGTTCAAGGCCTGACCGTGACTGACGATCACGCTGACTCTGTCGATCAACCGACTGCGGCCACGTCCTCTCGCCGCGACTTGCTGGCCCAGCTGGCGTATCAGCCGAGTCGGCCGCACCTGCTGATCGGCGGTCTTTTCCTCCTTCTGGGACTGCTGATCACCATCGTGATTCTGCGGCCATCGGGAGGAGCTGAGGAATATCGCTCAGCACGAACCGAAGACCTGATCCGAATCCTCGATGACCTTGATGATCGGCAGGCGCGACTCGAGGCGGAGAGTGCCCGTCTGGCGACACTGGAACGGGACCTCCTCGCAGGATCCACCGCTGAAGCGATCGCCGAGGCCCGACGGCAGCTTGACGCACTGCGGGTCATGACCGGCGTGGCACCGGTGTCCGGTCCTGGCGTGCTGGTGACGATCGTGGACACGGAGGGCCAGGTCGATGCTGGCCTGCTTCTCGATGCAGTTCAGGAGCTCCGCGACGCTGGTGCTGAGGCGATTCAAGTGGGACAGACTCGGGTCGTCGTGGACACGTGGTTCGCGGACTCCGAGCAGGGCGTGCTCGTCGACGGGGCACCGGTGGGGGATCGCGTCGAGATCCGTGCGATCGGAGATCCTGACACCTTGGCAGCCGCGATGAGCATCCCCGGGGGAATCGCCGAGTCGACGCGTACACGCGGGGCGGAATTCAGTGCCACGACCACACCCGACCTGACCATCTCGGTTACAGTTCCCGTGACAGAGTCCTGAGCTGAACAGGCACCAGGAAAGGTCACCAATGGGCGACAGGGTCGGCCACGCGATCACCAGGAGGTTGCATGTACCCCGATGAGCTCCGCTACACCGCCGAGCATGAGTGGGTGCGAGCCACCGCGAACGGGACTGTGACCTTTGGGATCACGCACTTCGCGCAGGAGTCGCTCGGCGACATCGTGTACGTGTCCCTTCCCCAGATAGGGCAGGCACTGGGGGCGGGCGATGCCTGCGGTGAGGTCGAGTCCACCAAGAGCGTGAGCGATATCTATGCGCCGATCGCCGGTGCCGTGGTCGCCCTGAACGGCGACCTCGACGCCGAGCCAGAGACCATCAACGCTGATCCCTACGGAGCCGGATGGATGGTCGAACTGCAGCCGACCGACCCGAATGCGCTCGAGGGGCTTCTCAGTGCGGCCGAGTACCGGGCTCTGGTGGAGAAGGCCTGACGCATGACGTGCCCCCTGTGCCAACACGAGACCGCTGCGGACGACCGCTTCTGCGGCTCGTGCGGTGCGCCCCTCAGCCTTCAGGCCTTTGACAGTCTTGAGCACACGTCCGCAGTCGTCACGGCCGGACCTCCGACGGGCACGGGGCCGATTTCCGCGGTCGGGTCCGGCAAGCAGTTTGAGCTTCCCTCAGGCAGTGCGCTCCTTGTCGTCCATCGCGGGCCGGGGGAGGGGCAGGAGTACGTCCTCGATGCCGCATCGGATCTGATGACGGTGGGTCGGTCGGAGGATGCGGACATCTTCCTCGACGACGTCACCGTGAGCCGGCACCATGCAGAGTTTCGACACGGCGCAGAGGGCTGGAGCGTCCGTGACATCGGCAGCCTCAATGGCACCTACGTGAACCGCGTTCGGGTGGAGGACCAGCAGCTGTCCGGTGGTGATGAGGTACAGATTGGAAAGTTCCGCTTCGTCTTCCTCCTCGGACTCGAACAGACCCCATGAGCGAACGGGCATCGGGCGCAGCATCACCCGGCCTGACCGGGACCATCAGCATCGGAGAGGTGCTGCAGCTGCTCAAGCGCGAGTATCCCGATGTCACCATCAGCAAGATCCGCTTCCTTGAGGCCGAAGGCCTGATCGCTCCCGAGCGCACCGCCTCGGGCTACCGCCGGTTCTCCCAGGGCGACGTGGAACGACTCCGATCCGTCCTGAGCATGCAGCGGGACCAGTACCTGCCGTTGAAGGTGATTCGCGAGGCCCTGGACTCTGATGAGGCTGCTGCAGCGGCAACAGCGCCGGTATCCGCGGTCGGCTCCGGGATGCGACCGGAGGACTTCCGGCCCGGTGCGGGTCGAGTCCGCATGACGCGAGGAGAACTGGCCGAGGCGGCGGGCCTTGACGAGTCCTACCTCGGGCAGCTCGAGGGCATCGGCGTGCTCTGGGCAAGCCCGGCCGGCCACTACGACGAGGACGCCCTCGCCATCACGCAGGTCATCTCCCGACTGAGCGCCTTCGGTATCGAACCGCGCCACCTTCGCAGTTTTCGAGTGGTCACCGATCGTGAGACGGGAGTGATCGAGCAGATGGCGACGCCGTTCTCCCAGCCCCGCGATCGGGATGGGCGCGCTCGGCAGCAGGAGACAGTGCGGGAACTGGCGTCGTTGTTCGTGCAGCTGCATGCGGCGCTTCTGCGTGCGGACCTGATCCGCGGCGGTCGCGCCTGACGCATCCGGCGCCATCGGGGTTACTCTTGTCCTGTGCTGGATCTTGATGTCGTGGGTGTCCGGGTGGAAATGCCCTCCAACAACCCGATCGTTCTCCTTCGTGAGCGCTCGGGGGACAGGTACCTGCCCATCTGGGTGGGCGCTGTGGAGGCGACGGCTATCGCCTATGCCCAGCAGGGCATTGTTCCTCCCAGGCCCCTGACCCACGATCTGCTGCGTGATGTGGTGGCCGCTCTGGGCTCGGAGGTGACCGAGGTGCGGATCACCGCGCTGGAGGACGGCGTCTTCTACTCCATGCTGATCTTCGCGGATGGGACTGAGGTGAGCGCTCGTCCGTCCGACGCCATCGCCCTGGCCCTGCGCACGGGTTCACCCATTCGCGGCGAGGAGGCCGTACTCGATCAAGCCGGAATCGAACTCCCCGAGGAGGGCGAGGAGGCACCGTCGGCAGAGGAGGAGGTCGAGCAGTTCCGGGAGTTTCTCGACCATGTCTCACCCGAGGACTTCGGACAATAGCGGCTGAGGGCATCGATCTGAAGCGTCCGTTCATGCGCCATGACAACCTCACCAAGAGGTTGAGACTTTGGGTCCCGACACGCCGATGGGGCACGTTGACCCTTGGGTCGGACATCCCTAACGTCACACCCGTCACTTGAGTCACAGACGTCACTGACGTGGCAGCAGACCCCGGTCTGGAGACGTCGAGATAAGCGGCAGGCAGGAAGAACACGAGAGGGCGGCAGCGGACTACGCTGGCGACATCGACGGGCACAGGCCCGGACTTGGAGGCGGACGTGGGTGCAGAGGGCGCTAACCACGAGGGCGTGGTCGGGCAGCGGGCTCAGGGAGTGCTGTTCGACGATGCGACTCTGCGGCCGCTGCCGTCCGACATGGGCTACCGCGGCCCGATCGCCTGCTCCGCCGCCGGCATCACCTACCGACAGCTCGACTACTGGGCGCGGACTGGTCTGGTGACACCGTCTGTCCGGGACGCTGCGGGGTCAGGGAGCCAGCGCCTGTACGGTTTCCGCGACATTCTCGTGCTGCGGATTGTCAAGCGGCTGATCGACACCGGCGTCTCATTGCCGAACATCCGTGCGGCGGTCGACCATCTGGCGGATCGCACGGGTGAAGATCTGGCGAGCCTGACCATCATGAGCGACGGAGCGAGCATCTACGAGTGCCGCAGTGCCGACGAGGTGGTCGACCTCGTGCGGGGCGGACAGGGCGTCTTCGGGATTGCGGTGGGCAGTGTCTGGCGTGAGGTCGAGGGCACCTTGGCGGAACTTCCAGGTGAGCGGGCTGATGGTGATGCAGTCGCACCGACAAGCTCCACTGATGAGCTGGCCGCCCGACGGGCGCGCCGAACTGCAGTCTGACTCTCAGGCGCTAGGCTTGGGGAGCTGATTGATCCCGAGCGGGAGAGTTCTGGTTCGCCAGGCGCCGAAGGAGCAAACTCCCCGTCAACCTCTCAGGCAGCAGGACCGTTCGGGAAAGGCATCTCTGGAAAAGGAGCAGCACGCTCCTACCGACGGTGAAAGCCGGTTCGCCGGTGAAGCTCTCAGGTCGCGTCTGACGCGGAAAACAGAGGGGGAGGGCGAGCACGGCCGTGCTCTCCTTCCGATCACCCGCTGTCTGACCGCAGCGGATGACTGAGCCGCGAGGTCCGCATGAGCCTTGAGTTTCCTGCCCGTCACATCGGCCCGAACGCGCACGAGCAGGCGCAGATGCTCGACGTTCTCGGTTATTCCGACATCGACTCCTTCACTGCTGACGTCGTGCCCGAGGTCATTCGCTGGCACGACGGCCTCTCATTGCCGGCTGGACTCTCTGAACCAGAGACCCTCGAAGCTCTCAGGGAACTCGGCGCCCGTAACACGGTGCGCACGAGCATGATCGGCCTGGGATATCAGGGCACTCACACTCCTGGGGTCATCACGAGGAACATTCTCGAGAACCCCGCGTGGTACACCGCGTACACCCCTTACCAGCCGGAGATCTCCCAGGGACGACTCGAGGCGCTGCTCAACTTCCAGACGATGATCGAGGATCTGACGGGTCTGCCGGTAGCGGGGTCCTCGCTGCTGGACGAACCCACAGCAGTGGCCGAGGCCATGGCCCTCGCCGTTCGCAGCGTCCGGGGTTCCAGCGTGGTGGTGGTGGACGCCGATACGCATCCGCAGACCCTTGCCGTGCTCCAGACCCGCGCGGAGCCCATGGGCATCACGCTGGAGATCCGGGATGTCGCTGCGGGTCTGCCCGAGGCTGGACTGACGGAGGGGGGTCTGCCCGAGGCTGGGATCGCTGCAGTCATCCTCAGCAACCCAGGAACCTCCGGGCGCGTTCGTGACCTGACGGCACTGATCGCGCAGGCACACGATCGCGGAGCGCTGGCGGTCGTGGCTGCGGACCTGCTGTCCCTGGCGCTGGTGACCCCTCCGGGCGAGCTGGGGGCGGATGTCGTTGTCGGATCGGCGCAGCGGTTCGGCGTCCCGATGGGCTTCGGGGGACCGCACGCAGGTTTCATGTCCGTACGGTCGGGACTGGAGCGGAGCCTGCCGGGTCGATTGGTCGGAGTCAGCATCGACGCCGATGGGCGACCGGCCTACCGACTGGCCTTGCAGACGCGCGAACAGCACATCCGGCGTGAGAAGGCGACGAGCAACATCTGCACCGCACAGGTCCTCCTGGCCGTGATCGCGTCGATGTACGCCGTCTATCACGGCCCCGATGGCCTGCGGCGGATCGCTACGCGGGTGCAGGAGCGGGCACGGCTTCTGGCCTCCGGCATTCGCCAGTCCGGTGGCGAGATTGTCAACAGCGAGTTCTTCGACACGGTCCGGTGGGTGGTCCCCGGGCAGGCAGACGAGATGGTCGCCGCGGCACTGAATGAGGGCATCAACATTCGCCGCCTCGACGACGATGTCGTGTCGGCAACCCTCGACGAGACCTCCACGGTGGAGCAGGTGGAAGCCCTCTGGCGCGCATGCGCCGCTGTTCAGAACTCCGCGTCGACGCTGATGTCGGACGAGGTGATGTCCTCATCGGAATACGGCGTGCCAGCGTCCTGCCTGCGCACCTCTCCCTATCTCTCGCATCCGGTCTTCTCCGCGCACCGCAGCGAGACGTCCATGCTGCGCTACATCCGCAGACTCGGTGATCGAGACATCGCGCTAGATCGTTCGATGATTCCTCTTGGTTCGTGCACCATGAAGCTCAATGCGACGACCGAGATGGAGGCGATCACCTGGTCGGAATTCGCGAATATCCATCCCTTCGCACCGCTCGATCAGGCCGCTGGCTATGTCGACCTGATCACCACTCTTGAGTCCTGGCTGGTCGAGGTGACGGGCTATGACGCCATCAGCCTGCAGCCGAACGCGGGATCGCAGGGGGAGTTTGCCGGGCTCCTGGCGATCCGTGCCTACCATCGGAGCACCGGACAGCCGGATCGAGACGTCTGCCTCATTCCCAGCAGTGCGCACGGCACGAACGCCGCTTCCGCCGTGATGGCAGGGATGCGGGTCGTCGTTGTGGCGTGCGATGACGAAGGCAATGTCGATGTGGTGGACCTGCGATCGAAGATCGATGAGTATCGCGATGTCCTCGCCGCGCTGATGATCACCTACCCGTCCACCCATGGCGTGTTCGAGACGGCGATCGGGCAGATCTGCGCGGCGGTCCATGAGGCCGGTGGTCAGGTGTATCTCGATGGGGCAAACCTCAATGCCCTCGTGGGACTTGCCAAGCCCGGCAAGTTCGGGGCCGACGTCTCCCACCTGAATCTGCACAAGACCTTCTGCATCCCGCATGGCGGCGGCGGTCCGGGGGTCGGGCCGGTTGCAGTGCGAGAGCACCTCGCGCCCTTCCTGCCGTCTCACCCGCTGCGTCCCGAGGCGGGACCGCTCGGCAGGGGACACGTCGACGGGGGTGTCGGACCAGTGTCGGGGGCGCCGTGGGGGAGTGCCGGGATTCTGCCGATTCCGTGGGCCTATCTGCGGATGATGGGACCCGAGGGGCTCATGCGAGCGACTCAGGTGGCCATTCTCAATGCGAACTACGTCGCGGCCCGACTTCGCGAGTTCTATCCGGTCCTGTACTCGGGGGCAAACGGCCTCGTCGCGCACGAGTGCATTCTGGATCTGCGGGAGATCACGTCCAGTACCGGTGTCAGCGTCGACGATGTGGCAAAGCGCCTGATCGACTACGGGTTCCACGCCCCGACCATGTCCTTCCCGGTGGCCGGCACCCTCATGGTCGAGCCGACGGAGAGCGAGAACCTCGAGGAGCTCGATCGCTTCTGTGACGCCATGATCGCGATCCGGGGCGAAATCGATCGAGTGGCGAGTGGGGAGTGGCCGGTAGAAGACAACCCCTTGCGCAACGCTCCGCACACTGCCGATTGCCTGATCGGCGAGTGGGATCACCCGTACCCGGCTCGCCTTGCTGCATTCCCGATTCCGGGTCTGGAGGCAGACCGCTACTGGCCGCCGGTGCGGCGTATCGACGGCGCCTTCGGTGACAGGAATCTGGTGTGCTCATGCCCGCGACCGGAGGAACTGGCGCTGTCGTGACGCAGTCCTCGTGCCGATCTACACATCCCTCGTCCCGATTCTCGGGACGCCATGTCACGGTCGTGACGGGCGATCACCGGGGAGGGGCCTACCGATAGCATTCCTCCGCACGACCGGCAGCCCCTAGGAGAGGTGTACTCATGGCTTCGGATTTCGGAACGTTCATCATTCAGCTGATCTGGCTGTTCATTCTGTTCATGTTCATCTTCGTGTGGGTCATGGTCATCTTCGACCTGTTCAGCGATCACACGATGAGTGGCTGGGGCAAGGCGATCTGGGTCATCTTCCTCATCATCGCGCCGCCGATCACCACGCTGGTCTACCTGATCGCTCGCGGCAGCAGCATGGCCGAGCGTCGGCAGAAGCAGGTCACTGCCGCGGAGGAGGCACAGAAGGCCTACATCCAGTCGGCCGTCGGCAGTGTCTCCCCGGCCGATCAGATCGCGTCCGCCCAGGCACTGCTCGAGGCTGGCACGATCAGCCAGGCTGAGTTCGACAAGCTCAAGGCCAAGGCCCTCGCCTAGACAGAGCGAGCGCCACGTTCGCCATTCGAAGGTCCCGATCTCTGCTGAGGTCGGGACCTTCGCTTTGGGTCAACGGTGGGCCACCGAGTCGAGGGTCTGTTCAAGATGAGTTCGCGCCAGAACAAGTGACGGTCCGTACCAGGTCAGATATCGGCCGTTGACCAACCGCGTCGGAGTGGATCCGAAGGCCTCAGGGCCATCGTCCTGCGTGAAGACATAGGGCTCGTCGGGCAGCAGGACGGCATCGGGTTCGAGGGCTTCGATCTCCATTGGCGTCATGGTCGGGTAGCGGTCGACACTCATGCCGGGAAGCACTTCGCAGCCAAGCCGACCAAGCAGATCGGCGGTGAAGGTCTGGGTACCCACCACCATCCAAGGGTCGCGCCAGATGGGAACGGCCGCCCGGAGTCTGGCCGATGATGGGGGAGCGGACCAGACTCGCTCTGCCTCGATCAACCAGTCGGGGATGCCCCAGAGGAGCGCCTCGGTGAACATGCGCCTGAGCGAAACGAAGGCTTCGTCGAGGGTCTCGATTCGGGTGACCCACACTTGCAGGCCCGCCTCACGGAGCCTTCTCACATCCAGCTCGCGGTTCTCCTCCTGATTGGCTATCACCAGATCCGGTGCGAGCTGAACGATGCTGGACGTATTCGGGTTCTTCGTGCCCCGAATCCGCTGAGCGGTGAGATCCGCTGGATACGTGCACCAGTCGGTGACCCCGACAAGAGTGGACGGATCGACCGCGGCGATGGCCTCGGTGAGGGACGGCACCAATGACACGATGCGACGTGCGGGCGCTTGAAGGTCACACGCGTGATCCAGGTCATCGTGCGGCATGGCCCAAGCGTAGTTTCATTAGGATGTACATCCATAGAACCGTCAGGACCATCACTGTCCGCTGGACATCAGCGGTCTTGGCGTCGGGGGACCACAGCCTGTCGCACGGTGGAGCCATGGGGGCCGTCTGACCCGCTGCTGAGATGCTGGTGGCATGGACTTGGCAGGGATCGGCTGGCTGCCCTGGCGACCTGCCTTGGCTCTGGGCCTCGCGGCCATGGCCATCGCATGGGGAATGCGCCGATCGGGACGCACACGAGCCTCGGCGTCGATCACCTTCGAAGTCGGGCTCGTACTAACCCTGTATGCCGCATGGCAGTTCATCGGGTCGATCACTCCTCTCGGCGTCGACCGCGCCTACGACTCGGGGAGAGCGATAGCAGCTTTCCAGGCGGCCATCGGCCTGCCGTCCGAGGCCGACCTGCAGTCATTCGTGCTGCCTCATGACTGGGCGGTTCTGGCTGCGGACACCTACTACACGGCCCTGCACATCCCGGTATTCGTCATCACCTTGCTCTGGGTGCTGCTGCGTCACGGATCGGACTGGCCCTTCGTCCGCACCACGACGGTGCTCCTCACCGGCTCCTGCCTGCTGATCCAGTTCTGGGCGGTCGCTCCACCGCGATTGATCCCCGACCTGGGCATCATCGACACGGCCATGGAGAACGGACGGTCGGTGTATGCCGCCATCCCTGGGGCCAACCAACTCTCAGCGATGCCATCGGTGCATATGGCGTGGTCGGTCGCCGTGGCCTTGTTCATCATCGTGGTGGCACGCAGCCCATGGCGATGGCTGGCACTGATGTATCCGAGCGCAACGATGGCCGTGGTGGTCGTCACAGGCAATCACTTCTGGATGGACGGCATCGTCTCGATGCTGCTCCTGGGATTCTCCGTGGCCGTCACGTTGGCGATTCCCTCACAGCGGCCGAGGCGCGTGGCTCATCCGCCTCAGGGGAGCGCCGTCATCCCTATGGGGGCTCAGGACATATCAGCATAATGTCATAATGCACATTATCGGCAATACCCCATGACCCGAGCCCACCCACGCGGTCTCGCTGGAAGCCCTTGGCCAAGGTATTCCCCTGAGAACTCAGGCAACGCCCTTGAGCATGAAGTTCCAGTACAGGATCGGGAGCCCGTTCTTCTTCACCTGGTACATGTCCCACCGTTCCTTGGTCATGTCCATCGGGAACGTGGGCGTGCGATTCAGGTCGTAGTCGAACTCGGCCATGATGCACTTGCCCTTGGCGGTGATCAGCGGACATGAGGCATAGCCGTTGTAGGACTTGGTGGCCGCCTGAGCCTTGCGAGCCGCCACCAGGTTCGCCACCAGCACGGGTGACTGCTTGCGCACCGCAGCGGCCGTCTTGGAGTTCGGGGTGTTCGTGCAGTCGCCCAGGCCGAAGATGTTCGGGAATCGGGTGTGCTGGAGGGTGAACTTGTCGACCTCCATGTAGCCGAAGGGTGAGTTGGGATCTGCCAGAGGGCTGGCCTTGATCCAGTCCGGTGCACTCTGTGGCGGCGTCACGTGCATCATGTCGAAATGCATGCTTTCGACCTCGCCGGTCGGAATCTTGGTGATCTGGAGCGTGTGCGCTTCGCCGTCCACGGCGGTCATATGACTCTCGAAGTGCACGTTGATGCCGTAGCGCTCAGCGACCTTCGTCAGGCCCGCTGCGAACTCCGGGACGCCGAACATGCCGGGCGTGGGCAGGATGAGGTGGATGTCCATGTCCTTCAGCACGCCCGTGCGCTGCCAGTGATCGGCGGCGAGATAGGCGATCTTCTGCGGAGCACCGGCGCACTTGATCGGGCCGTTGGGCTGCGTGAACACCGCTGTTCCGGACGTCGTGGACTTGATCGCCTCCCACGTCTGGGGCGCTAGGTCATACGAGTAGTTGCTCGAGACGCGGTTGCGTCCGAGGGTGTCGACGAGACCGGGCACGCCATCCCAATTGAGCTGGATGCCGGCTGCAACGACCAGCCATGAATAGTGCACCTCATCGCCGTTGTTGAGGCTCACGGTGTTTGCCTCGGGATCCACTCCGGTGGCGGCGGCCTTGATCCAGGTGACACCCTTGGGGATCACTGACGACTGCGGCCGCGCTGTGGGGGCAATCGATGCCTCGCCGCCACCGACGAGCGTCCACATCGGCTGGTAATAGTGGGTCTCGGAGGGCTCGATCACGGCGATGTCCGTGATGCCAGCGCGCTTCAGGCGGGCAGCCGTCGTGATGCCGGCGGCTCCCCCACCGATGATGACGACGTCGTGCGTGGCAGTCATGGGACTCCTAAAGTCAGGGGGCGCCCACAGGCGCTGTACTTCCGGTCGAATCTACTCCCGGATGTGGGATTCGGAGTGGCATTTACCGGAATTCAGGCGCCCTTGTGAGGTGGGTGGTCACGATTCAGGCGCCCTTGTGAGGTGGGTGGTCACGAGCCGGTTCCTGTTGCCCTCTAGGGTGATCCTCGTGTCCAAGGTCCTCACATCCCTGCCCGTCGGCGAGCGCGTCGGCATCGCCTTCTCCGGTGGTCTGGACACTTCGGTGGCCGTGGCCTGGATGCGTGACAAGGGGGCCGTGCCGTGCACGTACACCGCTGATATCGGCCAATACGACGAGCCGGACATCGATTCGGTGCCTGGTCGCGCGACGCAGTACGGGGCTGAACTGTCTCGACTGGTGGACTGCAAGGCAGCCCTCGTGGATGAAGGTCTGGCTGCGCTGGCCTGCGGTGCCTTCCACATCCGATCCGGAGGTCGGCAGTACTTCAACACCACTCCCCTCGGCCGCGCCGTGACGGGCACGCTTCTGGTCCGCGCCATGCTCGACGATGACGTCTCGATCTGGGGCGACGGCTCGACCTTCAAGGGCAACGACATCGAGCGGTTCTACCGCTACGGACTGATGGCCAATCCGGACCTGCGGATCTACAAGCCATGGCTCGATGCCGATTTTGTCAATGAGCTCGGTGGGCGCAAGGAGATGTCGGAGTGGCTGTCGAGCCACGATCTCCCCTATCGCGACAGCGTCGAGAAGGCCTACTCCACCGATGCGAACATCTGGGGCGCCACTCACGAGGCAAAGACTCTTGAGCACCTGAACACGTCCATGGAGACCGTCGATCCGATCATGGGCGTACGTTTCTGGGATCCGTCGGTGACCATCGCCACCGAGGATGTCACTGTCACCTTCGTCGAGGGTCGCCCCGCGGAGATCAACGGTCGGTCATTCGCCAGCGCCGTGGAGTTGGTGCACGAGGCCAACACCATCGGCGGCCGTCATGGGCTCGGCATGGCCGATCAGATCGAGAACCGGATCATCGAGGCGAAGAGTCGCGGTATCTATGAGGCGCCCGGCATGGCGCTGCTTTTCATCGCCTACGAGCGGCTGCTCAGTGCCATCCACAACGAGGACACCATCGCGAACTACCACGCCGAGGGCCGGCGCCTTGGCCGTCTCCTCTACGAAGGGCGGTGGCTGGACCCGCAGGCACTCATGCTGCGCGAGTCGCTCCAGCGCTGGGTGGCCTCAGCCGTCACCGGAACCGTGGTCCTTCGTCTTCGTCGTGGCGACGACTACTCCATTCTCGACACCACCGGCCCATCGCTGAGCTACCACCCGGACAAGCTGTCCATGGAACGCACGGACGACGCCGCGTTTGGACCGCTGGACCGAATCGGCCAATTGACCATGCGCAACCTCGATATCGCGGATTCGCGCGCCAAACTCGAGCTCTACGCGCGTCAGGGCCAGCTCCCCACTGGTCAGGCGCACCTGGTCGGGCAGCTCGAACCGGGTGGGGCCGAGGCGATCGCAGCGATGCCATCGCACTCCCCCATCGTCGAAGAGGAGATCGAGAGTCTCGATCGCGCCGCCATGGAGTTCGGCACCGACTGACGGTCAAGGGGTTCTCGCTGACGGTCAAGAGATCTCGTCCGACATCTGAGCCGACCATCGAACGCGGAATACGTCCGATTACCGGATCATGAGCCTTCTCTCACCCGGATCGACCGTCGTCTTTACCTGATCCTTACGTCGACGGGGCACTCTCGCGGGAACGGGACCGATACCCCCTTCGTCAGAACAATCACAGTCTGGCGATGACCGACGGCGGGAGACCTTCCCATCGTCGATCGAGAGGAAGGACAGATCATGAGCGAGTCGATGCGCGGCACCCGTCTAGGGGCCCTGAGTTACGAGACCGATGCCCATGTGGTGCCTGCCGAGAGTCTGGCGATCACCTATGCGTGCCCCCAGGGCCACCGAACCGTGGTGCCCTACTTCATCGAGGCCGAGGAGATCCCCTACGAGTGGAGCTGCCGTTGCGGCCAGATCGCGATCCGCCCGGATGTGGACCGTCCGGAGGAGAAGCCGGCCAAGCATCAGCGCACGCACTGGGACATGCTCCTTGAGCGTCGCACCATTGCTGATCTCGAGGTTCTCCTGCAGGAGCGGCTCGAACTGCTCCATACCCAGCGCGGCGAGGCCCTGCCCAAGTCGGCCTGACCGCTCAACCCATCTGCTGCAACTGCCCGGTAACCCACGAGGTGCCGGGCAGTTGCATGCGCGCAGCCGCCTGCGCGTCAGGTCAGTTCACGAGGATCTGGTGGCTCCTGCTGCCGAAGATCCTCTACCCGGATGACCGTCCCCTGCACGACGTCGCCACCGAATCCTGGTTGCCCGAAGGCCCGGGCGTCGTACACGCCAGGCATGCGCAGCGTGCCCATCCGGGCATCGAGCCAGGCGGCCGCCCGAGCGCGCAGGGGCCGCTGGGTGACGGGGATGATGAGAATCAGTCCGATCAGGTCTGTCCAGAATCCGGGAATGGCGATCAGCAGGCCACCAAGCATCGTCGCGCCGTGCCGCCCCTGATCGACGGGTGTGCCAGCCACGGCGGCCTGCTGAATGTCCACCATCGCCGCGGCACCGGCGTTGCGCATGATGGCGAAGCCGATGGGCATGCCCACCAGAAGGAGCACGAGGGTCCACCCCCAGCCGATCGCCTGTGCGACCGCATAGGCGGTGATCAGCTCGATAAGGGGGTAGCCGAGGATGAGTGCCCGGGTTCTCACGCCGCTGCTCTCCCGCGGTCGTCCGCGCGCTCGGTGTCGTCTGCTCGCAATAAGACAGCCATCAGCCTTGACCTGCCTGTCGCCGGTGGTGTGCTCGGCGGCGCACTCGGGTGATCTTGTCGTCCAGGCCCCACAGAGTGACGCGCCAGAGCGCCTCAGCCACGATCTTGCGGCTCATCTTGCTGGCCCCGGCGGTGCGCTCGACGAAGGTGATCGGTACCTCTCGGACCGTCAGGTTCCGTTGCACAGCGCGCCACGCGAGATCGATCTGGAAGCAGTACCCCTGAGAGGCGACCTCATGCAGGTCGAGCTGGCGGAGGGTGGATGCGCGAAACGCCCGATATCCACCGGTGGCGTCGTGAATCGGGACACCCAGCGCGAGGCGCGTGTAGGCAGTGCCGCTGCGAGAGATGAGCTGCCTGGACAAGGGCCAGTTCTCGGTTCGTCCGCCGGGCACCCAACGCGATCCCAGCACCAGGTCGGCACTTCGCAGGGCGTCCAGAAGACGAGGAAGCTGCTCGGGTTGATGGGACCCGTCCGCGTCCATCTCCACGACGACGTCATAGCCCTGCTGGAGCGCCCAGGCGAAGCCGGCCAGGTAGGCGGCCCCCAGGCCCTCCTTGCCCAAACGGTGCATCACGTGCAGATGATCGTCGCTGGACGCCAGGTCATCGGCGATCCGACCGGTCCCATCGGGTGAGTTGTCGTCGGCCACCAGGATGTCCGCCTCGGGAACGCAGGTGCGCACCCGCTGGACGATGCTGGGCAGCGACTCGCGCTCGTTGAAGGTCGGAATGATGACCAGAATCCGGCCAAGGTCCGAGAATGCCGACGCGCTCATCCGACCAGCCTAAGTGATCCTCGGTCAGGCTGAGGTGGAGGTCGCTGGGGAATCGACACGGCCGCGATCGCGGGCAAGGCGCGCCGCCAGGCTCCATCCGATGGCCACGAGGGCGAACAGGACGATGACCCATTCGGCCGCACGGCCATAGGCCGTCGCCCACGTCGGCTCCTCGACGAGCGGTACATCCACGACAAGCCAACCGGTGTCGCCCTCATCGATGCGATGCGTGATCACCCGATCGGGCGCGATCACGGCGGAAATCCCTGATGTCGCGGCCACCAGGACAGTGCGGCCGGTCTCCGTGGCCCGCATCCGCTCGATCTGGAGCTGCTGCTCGGGCTGCGCGGTGCCCTGATAGGTCGCGTTGTTGGTCTGCACGGTGATCACCTGCGCGCCACCGTCGACGACTGCTTCGACCACGTCTCCGTAGGCGATCTCGAAGCAGATGACGTCGCCGACGGCGACGCCGCCGATCTCGAGGTTGCCAGGCGTGGTGCCTGCGGCAAAGTCACGAGGGATGCGATCGAAGCGACCCACGATGGGGGCGAGCTGCTCGCGAAACGGGATGAATTCCCCGAAGGGCACCGGACGGGTCTTGACGTACATCGCGGATGGCCCTCGTTCGGGATCCCAGACGATGCCGGCATTCCACACCTGGCTCGGGTTGTCGGGCACGGTCGTGACGACGCCCAGGAGGATAGGGACGCCGACCGCCCTGGCGGTCGCTGTAATGGCATCGGCGACAGCAGGGTCGGCGAAGGGATCCAGGTCAGAGGAGTTCTCCGGCCAGAGGACGAAGTCGGGGGCAGCCACCTCACCCGAATCGATGGCCGAGGCGAGGTCAAGGGTCTGTCCGATGTGGTTGTCCAGCACCGCCTGCCTCACGTCCATCGCACCCATCCCCGTCTGCGGAGTGCCTCCTTGCACGACGGCGATCCTGGCTTCCCCTGCTGATGCCGGCGGAGTCGCGAGCGGTCCGAGCAGCGGCGGGAGAGCCACAGCGGCGACGAGGGTGAGGGCGAAGGCAAGGGCCGCTCGATAACGAGACGCAGTGAGGGCGACCGCCATGGCCGTCAGGCTCGCACCGATGAGAGCGACCACGAACGTGACGACCGGAGTGCCGGCGACGGCCGCCCAGTCGGCGAGAGCTGCATCGGCCTGAGAGAAGGACAGACTCCCCCACGGAAACCCACCCCAGGGCTCCCTCCCCCGCAAGGCCTCTGCAAGCACCCATCCCGAGGCGATCCAGACAGGAGCTCCCGGCAGCCGGGATCCGAGCGCGGTGATCAGTCCGATGAGCATTGACCAGGCGCCGCACCACAAGGCGAGCAGCACCCAGGCGTCCTGTCCTATGACGGTCATCCAGGACAGCAGTGGGATGAAGAAGGCGACCCCGGATGCGAACCCCAGTCCAACCCCGCGACGTGCACGCGAGCCCCACAGCGCCGCGGTGAGCAGCGCCACGCCTACCGGCGCGCTTGGAGCGAAGGAGATTGGCGGGAATGCGGCAAAGACGGCGAGTCCGCCCAGCACGGCGAGCAGGGCGGCCACCGGGAGCCGCAGGAGCGGCGTGGGTGGCCTCACGCGAGGGCACCGCCATCGAGTGACTCGGCCACGGCATGGCCGGACTTCGCATGGATCACTGCACCGGCTGCGATCGTGGCTAGGCATTGCGGCAGTGCGCCACCGGGATCAAGCACGGGCAGCGCGGGGGTCCCCGATCGGGGATCCGTGGACCAGTGCGTCACGCGTTCATCGGGCGCATGCACTTCGAACTCACGAACGTCCCAGATGGCCAGATGGGCTGGGGCGCCCGGCGCAAGGACTCCGGTGCCGTGGGATCCGGCAGCACGCCAGCCGCCTCGGGTGTGAGCGGAGAACGCTGCTCGAGCGGAAAGTCTCTGTGCGGGCACCGTGTGGTGCATCGCCGCCCGCACAGCGGCCCACGGCCCCAGCGGTGTCACGGGAGAATCGGACCCGAAGGCGAGGGCGACCCCCGCGCTGGCAATGTCGGCGAACCTGTTCATCGACAGGGTCCGAGCTGCCCCGAGTCGCGCCTCGTACATTCCCCCGGGCCCACCCCAGAGCTCATCAAACAGCGGCTGCATTGATGCCGTGATGCCCAGCTCTGCCATGACCTCGATGTCGTCGTCACTGAGCATCTCGGCATGCTCGAGCCGGTGACCGGCCTGACGAAGGGCATCGGTGCCCAGGGCGCGTGCGGCATTCCTCGCGCCCTCGCTCACCCGGTGAGACGCTAGGTCACCGATCACATGGAATCCCGCCTGCATCCCCGCTGTCGTGCTTGCGATGAGATGCTCGCTGATCTCGGCAGCGGTGAGGTACGCAGCGCCGGTTGACTCGGGGTCGTCCGTGTACGAGTCGTGGAGACATGCCGTGTGCGAACCGATCGCACCATCGACGAACAGGTCACCAGCAGCCCCGACGGCACCCAGCTCCAGCGCCCGGTCAACACCACCGGTCTGCGCTGACTCTCCCCAGTAGCCGACCACCAGCGGCCCGGGCTCGGAGTCGGCGAGGTCCAGCAGCGAAAGCAGATCGTCAGGACCGGAGATGCCAGGACCGGCCATCTCATGGACCGCGACGATGCCCAACTCGGCTGCAGCGCGGCGCATGCCCCGTTGCGCCTGATTCCGTTGCTCCGAGGTGATGAGCGTCAGGGCATGGGCACGCAGTGAGATGTGGGCCTGCTGGCTGACCGAGTGGGTCGGATGCCAGCCTGCCATGGCATCCGCCCCCTGCGTGCCCTCGACCAATGACGTACTCACGAGGGCAGAGTGGACGTCGATGCGAGACAGGTACACCTGGGCGCCACCCGCGGCCGCATCAATGTCCTCCCGCGTGGGCAGCGCAGGGTCATCCCATTGGGACTCATCCCATCCGTGGCCGAGCACCACCGCGTCGGGCCCCCACGACCCACGGACGCGATCGGCCTCGACACGCAGGCGATCGAGCAGTTCCTCGCGGGAGCGTGCGGCCGTGAGGTCCATGCCTGTGATCATCAGACCCGTCGAGGTCGCGTGGACGTGCGCATCCACGAATCCCGGCGCCACGAATGCTCCGTCAAGGTTGATGACCACGTCGGCCGCGTCCCGATGAACGGCGGCAGCGGTGTCCTCGCCTATCCAGGCAATCGTGTCGCCCACGATGAGCATCGCGGTGCTGAAGGGGGCACTCGGTGAGTAGATGGTCCCGCCCTGCAGCAGCAGCGACCGGGTGCCACGCCAGGGAGCGCGTGAGCCACGCGCTGTCACCGGATGACGACCAGATCGTGGGTGGTGGTGTTGAGGGCTCTTGCCCCGGACTCCGTCACGACGACGATGTCCTCGATCCTGGCGCCGTGAAGTCCCTCGGCATAGAAGCCTGGCTCGACGCTGAAGGCCATTCCCGGCTCGAGGGTTCGGCTGTTTCCGGCGACGATGTAGGGCTCCTCATGCGTCTCCATGCCGATGCCATGGCCCGTTCGGTGGATGAACAGGTCGCCCATCCCCTCGGCCGCAAGAATGTCTCGGGCTGCGGCATCCACCTGCTCGCAGGTGATCCCCGGGGACACGATCTCGACGGCCTTCGCCTGCGCGGCCTGAAGCACCGCGTAGCGCTGGCGGAACTCCTCGGTTGGCTCCCCGAGGTGATAGGTGCGGGTGCAATCGCTGCGGTAGCCGTCCGGCATCGAACCGCCGATGTCCACGACCACGGCATCTCCGGACATCATGACCCGATCCGACACCTCATGGTGGGGGCTCGCCGCGTTGGGACCGCTGGCCACGATCACGAAATCGACCGTGATGTGCCCCTCGGCAAGAATCGCGTCGGCGATGTCGGCACCCACCTCACGTTCGGTGCGTCCCTCGCGGAGGAGCCCAGGAACGCGCAGATGCACTCGATCGATCGCAGCCCCGGCCCGAGTCAGCGCGAGTACCTCCACGGCTGACTTTCGCATTCGGAGCTCGTCGATCAGTGGACCGGCAAGCACCTGCTCGACACCGGGCATGACCGCAGCAAGGCGCAGACTCTTCTCCGCCCACATCTGGTTGTTCACAGCGATCCGCGAGCAGCTCCCCACGATGTCGGCTGTTAGCAGGAAGGGGTCGTCGGTCTCACGCCAGGCCGAGCGGGGCAGGTGGGCACCTGGGCTGGCGGCGGCGGCCAGAGACTCCAGGGCTGGCACCACGAGGTGCGCCTGCCCGTCCGACCTGATCACGAGACAGGTCAGACGCTCCAGAGGCACGGCGTCGTACCCGATGAGGTAACGCAGATCGGGACCAGGCGTCACGAGGACTGCGTCAATGGCCCGCTCCTGCGCCATCTGGGCTACCGCAGCGATACGCGCGTCGACGTCGTCCGGAGAGAGGCTGCTCATGGGACGAGTTTAGGTCTCGTGCATCCTTGGCGCGTCTGGGACACTTGGTCGGTGTCGACACCATCGCACCGCGGCCCGCTGCTCGCTCTCGACTCTGCGTCGCTGTACTACCGCTCGTACTACGGGATGCCGTCGAGCATGACGGCTCCTGACGGGCGGCCGCACAATGCGCTTCGAGGGTTCCTCAGCACCATCACCCGCCTGGTGACCATGCACACAGCGAGCAGTGTGGTGGCCGCATGGGATACCGACTGGCGTCCGCAGTGGCGGGTGGAGGCCCTCCCCACCTACAAGACGCATCGGCTGGCCGTGACTACCGAGGGCGAGAGCCTGGACATGGAGGAGGAGCCGGAGAGTCTCGGTGAGCAGGTGGGCGCGATCGCGGCCATCCTCGACGCTGTGGGTCTGCCTCGCTGGGGCTTCCCCGACCATGAGGCCGATGACGTTCTGGGGTCCCTGGCCGCCCAGCCCTCACGCTGGCCCACCGGGACCGATGGATGCCTCGTGGTGTCCGGAGACCGCGACCTCGTGCAGGTCATCAATCCGTCGGTGCGGCTCCTCCTGACCGTCAATGGCGGTATGGACAAGTGGCCCGCCCTCGACCTGCAGCGCGCCCAGGAGCGCTTCGGCGTCGCGCCGTCGCGATACGTGGACATGGCCGCCCTGCGAGGTGACCCCTCGGACGGACTGCCCGGTGTTCCTGGAATTGGCGCGAAGACCGCCGTGAACCTGGTCAACGCCTTCGGTGACCTGGATTCGATCATCGACGTGGCGCTGGCACCATACGCGCCCATGACGCCTCGCATCGCCGGTCGCATTCGGGAAAATGCGGAGGCCGTGCAGGCAGCCAAGCGCGTGTCTACCGTCGTACGCGACCTCCCCCTTGACGACGTTCCACTCGTGCCGTCGCACGCTGCCGACCCGTCAGGTCTGACGGCTGTGAGTGAGGAATGGGGTGTGCGCCGACAGGTCCGCGACCTGCAGATCGCTCTGGGTCAGACCGAACTGGAGTAGGCCACGACTCCGCGATTGATCAGGTCAGCCGCCGCGCGCGCGTGGGATCCAGTGGGATCGTCCGGCCCGGCGGCGATGGAGATCTGACCGAGCACGTCGATGACCTGTCGAGTCCAACGCACGAAGTCCCCCGCCGTGATGTCGGCGTGCGTCAGCACCTGGAGCAGCGTGGCCCCCTGCGCCCAGCGGAACATGGCATCGACGATTCCGGAGTCCGGCTGGCGAGTCACGTCGAGTCCGTGCGCCCTTTCCACTTCATGCAGGTTGCTCCAGGTGTCGGTCAACTGCTTGACCGCCAGGCGAATGGCCTGATTGGGCAGAGCGGGGCTGGCATCCTCGTCTGCGCGACGGGCCTCGAACACGACCGCAGACACCACAGCAGCGAGCTCAGGGGGTGTGAGCTCTGACCAAGCACCATCGAGCAGCGACTGCGCGGTGAGCAGATCCGCCTCGGTGTATAGGACCATCAGGAGATGGCCCTGATCGGTCACCTCGGCGGAGTCCGCCGCGCTCGTCAGATAGCCCAGTTGGTGCAGCACCTCGCAGACGCGATCGAACCTGCGCGCGATGGAACTCGTTCGGCCCTCCACTTTCCGGGTGAGATCGCGCGCGTGCCTCTGCGAGCGGTGATAGCGCTCCGCCCATCGTGCGTGGGCCTCTCGATCGGCGCATCCGTGACATGGATGCGAACGGAGCCTTCGGCGAAGGTCGACGATGCGCTGATCCTCGCTCGCGACCGACGTGCGGCGACGCTGATCATGCGGAACAGACGCGACGACCTCCTTCAGTGCCGCAGCAAGGTCCTTGCGCGCTCGGGGATCGCGCGAGGCGAATGACTTCGGAATCCGCATCTGGGCGAAGGCCTCGACGGGCTGTGCCGTGTCGGCGACGGAGACCCGTCGGACCTGCCCCTCGGCGGTCAGCACCAGCGGCCGACCCTCCTCGCGCGGCGACCGCATGCGCCGGGAGTCCAGCACGACGGCGGGCCCGCTGCGGCGGCCGGTGGGGATGAGGAACACGTCTCCCTGCTGAAGCCCAGCCCATGAGCTCTCGGCCTGGTCACGCCGCTGCGCCGCTGCTGCGCGACTGATGTCCTTCTCGAGGCGACTGAGCTCATCCCTGATGGCCGCATACTCGGCGAAGTCGCCCAGATGGCAGTCCATCGACTCGCGGTAGCCCTCGAGTCCCTCCTCCACCCGCCGGAGCTCTGTCGCGAGGCCAACGACCGCACGATCGGCCTGAAACTGCGCGAATGAGGTCTCCAGGACCTCCCGAGCCGTGTGTCGGCCCATGCGCGCGACCAGATTCACCGCCATGTTGTAGCTCGGCTGGAAGGACGATCGCAACGGATAGGTACGGGTCGAGGCAAGCCCAGCGAGCACGTGTGGATCAAGCCCCGGCTGCCAGAGCACCACCGCGTGGCCCTCGACGTCGATTCCGCGGCGGCCGGCGCGTCCGGTGAGCTGGGTGTACTCCCCCGGCGTCAGGTCCACGTGGGTCTCACCGTTCCACTTGACCAGTCGCTCAAGGACCACTGACTTCGCTGGCATATTGATGCCGAGTGCAAGCGTCTCGGTGGCGAAGACGGCCTTGAGCAGGCCCCGCTGGAAGAGCGCCTCGACGATCTCCTTGAAGGCCGGGAGCATTCCGGCATGGTGTGCGGCGAGCCCTCGCTCGAGGGCCTCCAGCCACTCATCGAATCCGAGCGCGTCCAGATCGTCGTCCGGGAGCTCCAGCGTGGCCCCGAGCGCATGCGCCCTGATGGCCTTGCGCTCCTCCGGCGTCGTCAGTCGAAGGCCTGCGTGCAGGCACTGCCGCACCGCCTCGTCGCAGCCTGCACGACTGAACAGGAAGTAGATCGCCGGCAGGAGTCCGTCCAACTCCAGCCTCTCCACGACTTCGGAACGCCAGGGTGTCTTCGGGCCACGGAACCTCCGAGAGCCTCCCTTGGGTCGCGACCCTCGATGAGATTGCAGCCGACGCTCGTCCTGAGCGAGTCGTACGAGGTCCGGATTGACGACATGCTGGTCATCATCGACGAACAGGTCATACATGCGCGGGCCAGCCATGACGTGCTGCCACAGCGGAACCGGGCGGTGTTCCTCGACGATGATCTCGGTGTCCCCTCGCACCGTGGCCAGCCACGCCCCGAACTCCTCGGCGTTGCTGACCGTGGCCGAGAGAGCAACCACGGTGGTCGAGGCGGGCAGGTGGATGATCACCTCCTCCCAGACCGCGCCCCGGAATCGATCAGCCAGGTAGTGCACCTCGTCCATCACCACATAGCTCAGGCCGTTCAGGGTGTCCGACTCGGCGTACAGCATGTTGCGAAGAACCTCGGTGGTCATCACGACGATCGGCGCTTCACCGTTGATGCTGTTGTCACCCGTCAGCAGCCCGACGTGGTCCGGACCGTAGCGAGCGACGAGATCCGCATACTTCTGATTCGAGAGAGCCTTGATCGGGGTGGTGTAGAAGCACTTCAATCCGGTCTCGAGGGCGAGATGGATCGCGAACTCCCCGACGACCGTCTTCCCAGATCCGGTAGGTGCAGCGACGAGTACTCCAGCACCGGACTCAAGCGCCTTGCACGCGGCTATCTGGAAGGCATCGAGTTCGAATCCGTAGTGCCTCGTGAACGCACCCAGTTGGGACCGTTCCAGCTGGCCGCGGGCGAGCGCTGCCGCATATCGCTCAGCCGGACTTGCCGGTGGTGTCACGCCTCATCATCCAGAGGCGACAGCTCGTCATCGTCGTAGTCCGAGTAGTCATGCTCGGCGCCACGGCGCTTTGCGCGGCGTCGATCGTTGAGAACGCAGATGCCGACAGCGACCGCCACGAGAAGCAGAATCGGACCCGCCAGGAGGATCAGGTTGATGGGATCCCCGGTGGGCGTGGCAACCGCCGCGAAGATGATGATGCTGATGATGATCCAGCGCCACCAGCTGATCAGGCGCTTGCCGGTGAGCACGCCGGCGAAATTGAGGAGAACGATCAGCAAGGGCACGAGAAAGCCGATGCCGAAGACGATGATCGTGCGCAGGAAGAAGGACAGGTATCGATCGACCGAGACGATGTTCTCGACGTTCTCCGGCGTGAAGCCGAGAAGCACTTCGAGCCCGAGTGGCAGCACCGTGTAGGCGAGGGCTACGCCTCCGAAGAAGAGGGGTGCTGCAACAGCTACGAAGCCCAGACCCCACCGGCGTTCATTCTTATGCAGCCCCGGGGTGACGAAGCGCCACAGCTGATAGAGCCACACGGGTGCAGCCAGGACGATCCCGGCGACGGCAGCCACCTGCATCTGCAGGACGAACGGGTCGGCCACACCTGTCAGCGCGAGGGTGACATCCCGGCCTTCGGCCCTGGCCTGATCCACCGCACCCATGAAAGGAGCGCTGAGCCAGGTGAACAGCTCTGCGTAGTAGATCCAGCCGATGACCATGCCCAAGGCAATGGCAATGCCACTCTTGACGAGGCGGGAACGCAGCTCCCGGAGATGGTCGGTCAGCGGCATCGCCGTTGACTCGTCCGCTCCCCTCTCCTTGATGGCCACGAATTCAGCGAGGGCGGATCAGCTCTCGCGTCGCTCGGTGGGCACCGAGTCGGGCGAGGTGGTCTCGTCAGCGGGGGGAAGGCTGGGCGTCTCCGACGAGCCCTCGACCGCAGTCGTCTTGGCGTCAGCAGCACTATCCCCGGAGTCCTGCTCCGCCAGGCCCTTGGTCTCCGCCTTGAAGATGCGCATGGAGCGGCCCAGTCCGCGGGCCGCGTCGGGGAGTCGCTTCGCTCCGAACAGCAGCAGAATGAGTGCCACGATGATGAGCCACTCCCAGCCCTTGAGATTCGGCATGTGATGTCTCCTTGATCGTGTGGGTCCCGAACTGTGCGCCAGAGCGCCTAGCCTACGTGATCAGGGTACGTCGCGAGGGCATCCGCGGCCGCACGGGCCACAGCTGTGACAAGGGCTGGGGGCTCAAGCGCCTCGGCTCGGCCCCCAAGGGAGAGCACGAGGCTGACACCCCAGGTGAGGGAGTGAAGGGGGATTCGAACGAGAAGCCGGCCCGAGGGATCCTCCCCCTGTGCCTGCGCTGAGCGATGCACATCGGCGATCCAGCGATGCGTGGACTCCACCGCCAGGAGTGCCGACAGCGAATCGGGCCTCTCGGCGTCGTCACCGGACTGCTCAGGCTCGATCGTGACGCCTTCTGCCCCATCGCCGGTCGAACCAGAGGTGACCCCGACTGGCTGAGCCTGCAGAATGCGGTCGAGTCTGAAGGTTCGGTAGGCCTGCGCCATCGTGCACCAGGCCTCGAGGTATCCCACTCCGTCGATCACAGTGACGGTACGAGGGAGGATCACTCGGGACGTGATCTCACCCCCGGTGCCGCTGGCGTAGGTGATGGCCAGCGACCCTGATTCTGCCAGTGCATGGTCAATGGCGGTGCGCACCACCGACTCGACGGCCACATCGATGGTCGGCAGAGCACCGGAGGTGAGCGCCCCGTCCAATGATCTTTCGATCTTTGCCGCTGCAGAGGTGATGGCGGTGCGATCTCCGACACCCGGCACCTGTGCCACCGTGTGCAGAGCAATCAGGAGAGTGCAGGCCTCATCATGGGTGAGCCTCAGCGGCTCCGTCAGTGTCTGGGCGTCGAGAACGTGGATGACACCGTCGTCCCAGAAGTCGATGTCCACGAGTTGATCGGGGCCATAACCGGGCAGACCGGACACGACCAGCAGCCAGAGATCCTTCTCCAACTCCTCGGACGACACTCCGAAGTGCGCAGCCGCCTCGTTCACGGTGATCCCATCGTGCGCCAGCAGCCACGGTACGAGCGCAAGGAGGCGAGACAGGCGATTGCCAGCGGATTCGCTCATGGGGTACCTGCCGAGTGGGCGTCCAGAATCTGCCGGAGTCGCCGTTGCACTTCGGACACGATCTCCGGCGGATGCACGACCGTGGCATCAGGGCCTGCGGCACAGATGGCCGCGACGAGCGCCTCCTCGGTGGCACATGCGACCTCCAGCTCATTGGCCGCCCACGCCTGATCGGGGTCCAGAGCAGCACGCCGGATGCCCGCACCTCGCCCCGGGGCGACGCGCACCCGCGCGGTGACGCCTCGTTCCTCGCCGCGGTCGCCCTGCTCTGGTGGGCTTGGGGGTGGAGTCGTCCGAGACGTCGACGTCACCGTGACGGCGCCCTGGATGCGCGACAGCCGGAACGTCCGCTCAGCCTGACGATCGTGGTCGAATCCCGACAGCCGCCAGAATCCGCCCTCGGACGCGAGTCTCCACGGGGACACCGTGCGCTTCTGGTCGTCGTCCGCGGACGGGGCGCGATAAGCGAAGGTGACGACGCGATCTGTGCGCATGGCCTGCATCAGGGGCAGCAGCGCGGCATCCGTCGCGGTGAGGTTCACCGATCCATGGAGGGACGACGGCATCCACGTGTCCGGGTCACCTGCGGCGGTCTCAATCTTTCGGACGGCTGTGCCCGCGACGGGCGCCACCGACGCCCGGCCCCACGCCTGCGCGGCGATTACGAGCGCCGAACGCTCCTCGATGGTGAGGTCAATCGGCTGCATCGCATAGTCGTCATGGGCAATCCGATAACCAAGGATATCGCCCGAGTCGTCCGCCACGGTCTCGATGGGTACGCCCATCGATCGGAGTTCGTCCTTGTCCCGCTCGAACATCCGCTCGAATGCCGCATCCGAGGCTGCCGACGCGTACCCGGGAACCTGCGCCCGAATGGCACTGCGCGCCATCGCCCTCTGGGTACCCATCAGGGCAATGACCAGATTCAGGAGGCGCTCGGTTCGCTCGACGCGTTCGGCCATGAAGGTGGCGCTAGCCGACGTCGACCAGATCGATGACGAATACCAGCGTCCGGCCCGACAGGCGATGACCGGAGCCCTCCTCGCCATAGGCCATGGCCGGCGGGATCACGAGCTGGCGGCGGCCGCCGACCTTCATACCTGGGATCCCTTCCTGCCATCCCGCGATCAGCCCGTTCAGCGGGAAGGAGATCGTGCTTCCGCGATCCCACGACGCATCGAACTGCTCGCCGGTCTCGAAGTCCACACCCACGTAGTGGACCTCGACCTGTCCCCCGGGCTCCGCCACTGCGCCTTCACCCTCAACCACATCGGTGATCACCAGTTCAGCGGGAGGCGGTCCCTCGATGAAGTCGATCTCAGGCTTGTCCATGGTGTCTCCTATCGTGGTCAGGCGATCTGGTCGGTTGGTCGGTTCGTCGGTTCGGTTGGTCGGTTCGGTTGGGAGGACCGGGGGCGAAACGCGGCGATCAGCTCGCGCTGTCGAGCAGCTCGATGACGAAGACGAGGGTCTCGTTCGGAGCGATGCCCGGGGCCCCGGATTCTCCATAGCCGAGGGCACCGGGGATCACCAGCAGCCGCTGTCCGCCGACCTTCATGCCGGGAATCCCCTCCTGCCAGCCGGGGATCAGACCGTCAAGCGGGAACGAGATGGGCTCACCGCGTGACCAGGAGGAGTCGAAGACCACCTGGCCGGTGTAGCCGACACCGCAGTAGTTGACGGTGACCGTGTCGCCGGGCTGGACCTCGGCGCCGTCTCCTTCGCGGATATCGGCGATGCCCAGGCTCTCCGCCGGGCTGGTCGAGGTCGCGAGGGTGAGGGCCGGGGCCCCATTGGGCTGGAAGATCGCTGAGGCATCCCCCACCGTCACAGCGTTCGCCGGGGGTGCGTCGACTGGCATCACCTGCATGCTCACGCAGTCGACGGTGACAAAGGGCGAGGCCGCCTCGGCAGCATCAAGCGCTGCGTCCTCGGAAAGCGACTCCTCAGAAGCTGTGTCGTCGACTCCCGCGGTCGTCTGATCGTCCACCCGGTCATCGCTCTGCTGGCCGCACGCTGCCAGGCCCAGGGAGACCACTGAAGCCAAGGCGACCATGGCGATGCCGTTTCGGGGGAATCTACGCATGACTCGAGCCTAGCCGCAGGAGATCACATGCTCGCCATGAGGCGCTCAACACGCTCATCGACGGCCGCGAAGGGGTCCTTGCAGAGCACCGTGCGCTGGGCCTGATCGTTGAGCTTCAGGTGCACCCAGTCGACGGTGAAGTCACGATGGCGCTCCTGTGCCCGGCGCACGAAATCTCCTCGCAGCTTGGCGCGAGTCGTCTGCGGTGGCACGGATTTCGCCTCGAAGGTCTCCAGGTCCGTGGTGACTCGCTCGACCATGCCTGATCTCTCGAGAATGTTGTACAGACCGCGTCGACGATCGATGTCGTGGTAGGCCAGATCCAGCTGACCGATTCTCGGCGACGACCAGTCAAGGTCATTCTTGGCCATGTAGCGCTCAAGCAGACGCTTCTTGATGGCCCAGTCGATCTCCCTGTCGATCAGGGCGGGTCGATCCGACTCCACGGCAGTGAGAACCCGCTCCCAGAGCTCGAGAACCCGCTTGACCGTGCCGGTCGGCTCCTCAATGAGGCCGCGCCGAGTGGCGAAATCGTGCGCCTTCTCGAAGTACTCCAGCTGCATGGAGAGAGCCGAGAGCTCTCGTCCGGTGGTCAGGCGTACGGTCCCCTTGCCAGTGATGTCATGACTCATCTCACGGATGGCGCGGATGGGATTCTCGAGGGTCATGTCCCGCATCACCACTCCGGCCTCGAGCATCCGGAGCACGAGATCTGCGGAGCCGACCTTCAGCAGAGTCGTGGTCTCGCTCATATTGCTGTCGCCGACGATCACATGGAGCCTTCGGTAGCGATCCGCGTCCGCATGCGGCTCATCCCGGGTGTTGATGATCGGCCGCGAGCGGGTGGTGGCGCTGGACAGGCCCTCCCACATGTGATCGGCCCGTTGACTCAGGCAGAAGACCGATCCACGAGGCGTCTGCAGAACCTTGCCCGCCCCGGCGATCAGCTGCCGAGAGATCAGGAAGGGTATGAAGCGCTCGGCAAGTCGCGCGAACTCACCTTCTCGCTCGACGAGGAAGTTCTCGTGACACCCGTAGGAGTTGCCGGCCGAATCCGTGTTGTTCTTGAACAGGTAGATGTCGCCGGAGATGCCGTCCTCGCCCAGTCGCTGCTGAGCCTCGGACACCAGCCCCTCGAGGATTCGCTCACCAGCACGATCGTGCGCGATCAGGGAAGGGATGGAGTCACACTCGGCCGTCGCATACTCAGGATGACTGCCGACGTCCAGGTACAGGCGGGACCCATTTGTCAGGAAGACGTTGCTGCTTCGCCCCCAGGCCACGACCCTGCGGAACAGATACCGAGCCACTTCGTCTGGGCTGAGACGACGCTGACCGTTGAACGTGCAGGTGACGCCGTACTCGGTCTCGATACCGAAGATCCTGCGGTCCATGGACCCACGTTAGGCGAACGCGCTCTAGGCCTCAAGCAAGGAGGTAAGTCGAGGTGTGTCGATACGGACGAACGCACGACGGGGGCGCGAGCGATCGAGGACGGCCACCTCGAGTTGGCTCGCCGTCAGAGATCGAGGTTCCTCATCGCCGAATTCGGACAGTGCGGCAACAGCCAGGCGGAGGGCCGCAGCGAGGCTCATGGAGTCCTGCCAGCCCTCGGCCAATGCCTGATTGATGCGCTCGGCAGATCCACCCATGGCTACATATCCATGCTCGTCGGACACTGAACCATCGAACATCAGTCGGTACAGCTGGTCGTCAGCCGAGGAGGGCCCCACCTCTGCGACAACCATCTCGACCTCGAACGGCTTCGGGGTCTCGGTGAATATCGTGCCCAATGTCTGGGCGTAGGCGTTGGCGAGGCTCCGGCCCGTCACGTCCGAACGGTCATAGGAGTACCCCCTGAGATCAGCGAGGCGCACCCCGGCGACACGCAGACTCTCGAACTCGTTGTACTTCCCTACCGCGGCGAATCCGATCCGGTCGTACAGCTCGCTGATCTTGTGCAGTGCCCGCGATGGATTCTCCGCAACGAAAGCGATGCCGTCGTCGTACTGAACGACGACGACGCTTCGGCCACGCGCGATCCCCTTCCGGGCGAAGTCGGCCTTGTCCCGCATGAGCTGCTCTGGTGACACGTAGAACGGAACGCTCATGTCACGCCCCCTCTCGGGCGTCACCCGATGCGGACTCGTGCCGAGACTCGAGCATGGCGCCTACCAGCGGACCGATCTCCGCGTCACCAAGAATGCGCGATCCCTCAACAGTCACCGTCCCCACAACTGGGTAGATTCCGCGAGCCACGTCCGGACCGCCCGTTGCGCTGTCGTCGTCTGCTGCGTCATAGAGCGCCTCGAGAGCGATGCGAACGCTGTCGGCAGCGGTGGCTTGCCGCCGATACAGCTTCTTGAGGGATCCGCGGGCGAAGGAGGATCCCGATCCCACCGCGTAGAAGTCATGCTCCTCGTAACGCCCACCCGTGACGTCGTAGGAGAAGATGCGCCCGGTCTGGCCGGCAAGGTCGTACCCCGCAAAGAGCGGCACGACCGCAAGGCCCTGCATGGCCAGGCCAAGCTGACCCCGGAGCATGGAGGCGAGGCGATTGGCCTTGCCCTCAAGGGACAGTGGCACTCCCTCGATCTTCTCGTAGTGCTCCAGCTCAACCTGGAAGAGACGAACGAGCTCAACGGCCAGTCCGGCCGTGCCGGCGATGCCGATGAGGCTGTGATCGTCCGCCGTGAAGACCTTCTCGATGTCGTGCTGCGCGATGATGTTGCCCATCGTGGCGCGACGATCCCCCGCCATCACTACGCCATCGGCAGTGCGCAGCGCCACGATGGTCGTGCCGTGCGGGGCCCATCCTCCATCCGGTCCGGGCGTGTTGGCCACCGGAAGTCGATCGGGATGCAATGCCGCAAGGAACTCGCTGAACGAGGCTGATCCCGTCAGGGCGAAGGCTCCGGGCAGTCCCGGCGACCGGCTCACTCTCCGCCCTTCTGCACGAAGGACTTGACGAAGTCCTCGGCATTCACCTCGAGAACCTCATCGATCTCGTCGAGGATCGAGTCAACGTCTGCGTCCGCGGTCTCCACGTTTTCCGCGCTGACCGCGGGCGGCGCACTCTCCTCGATCTCGTCTTCGTCTCGATGACGTCGGTGTTCGGCGTTCTCGCGCTGTGGCATGACCCAAGGCTAGCGCGTGTCGCGAATCAGGCCAGCGACAAGCGCCTGCACGTCCGCAGACCCGTCGAGGAGTTCCTTCACATGCTCACGTGTGCCGCGGACGGGATCGAGCATGGGCACGCGAAGGAGGGCATCACGGCCCGGGATGTCGAAGACCACCGAGTCCCACGATGCCGCGGCGATGGACTCGGGGAACCGCCGGACGCACTCGCCGCGAAAATATGCTCGCGTGTCGGTAGGCGCGTTCACGATCGCGTCATCCACTTCCTCATCGGAGAACAAGCGCACGAGTCGACCGCGGTTCTCCAGCTTCTGAGCAAGCCCACGGTCCGGCCGCAGATCCGAGTACTGCAGGTCGATCAACTGCAGTCTGGGCGACGTCCAGTCGAGTGCCTCCCGTCTGCGGAAGCCCTCCAGCAGGGAGCGCTTGGCGACCCAGTCAACGCGATCGCCACAGGAGTCCGGATCCGTTGCCAGGTCATCCAGTACTCGCTCCCAGTTCTGCAGAACGTCGGCTGTCTGCGGATCAGGGGATGAGCAGAAGTCGTGGGCCCGCTCGAGGAGGGCGCGCTGCACCTCGATGGCCGTGTATGTCCTGCCGCCCGAGAGCCGGAGTCGATGACTCAGCGTCGTGTCATGCGAAACCGCGTGCATCTCGCGGACCGGCTCAACGGGCCACAGGTCGAGGTCTGAGAGCGCACCAGCCTCCAGCATGCTCAGCACGATGGCCGTGCTTCCCAGCTTCAGATACGTGGCGACGTCGCTCATGTTGGCGTCCCCCACGATGACATGCAGGCGCCGGAAGCGTTCAGGGTCAGCGTGCGGCTCATCCCGCGTGTTGATGATGGGCCGCTTCAGCGTGGTCTCGAGACCCACCTCGACTTCGAAGAAGTCCGCACGTTGGCTCATCTGGTACTCGAGGCGTCGACCGTCCTGACCGACGCCGAGACGCCCCGCCCCCGTGAAGACCTGGCGGGTGACGAAGAAGGGAACCAAGTGCCTGATGATCTCGGCGAAGGGCGTTCGACGATCCATGAGGTAGTTCTCATGACATCCGTATGACGCACCCTTGTTGTCAGTGTTGTTCTTGTAAAGCACGATCGGATTGGCCTCGGGGATATCCGCCGCCAGTCTCATGGCTGCTCGCATGATCTGCATGCCCGCTCGGTCCCAGAGCACTGCATCCCGAGGATTGGTCACCTCGGGGGTGGAGAGCTCCGGATGTGCATGGTCGACGTACAGGCGGGAGCCGTTCGTGAGCACGACGTTCGCCATCGCTGGATCGTCGGTCAACTGTGACGGATCCGCCTCACTACGTGACATGTCGAACCCGCGAGCGTCCCGGAGCGGCGACTCGAGCTCATAGTCCCAACGGCCTCCGGCCCGAAGGCGCGGAAGCGCATGCTGTGCATACGCATGGACTATCTGTGAACTGGAGACGGTCGGGCTGATGGTCGGGTGTCCGGGAACAGATATCCCGTACTCCGTCTCCACGCCCATGACGCGATGGACGGACATCTACAGGTACTGACCCGTGTTGGCGACGCTCTCGATCGAGCGGCCGGGCTCTGAGCCCTTCTTGCCCTGGATGAGGGTCCGGATGAAGACGATCCGCTCCCCCTTCTTGCCTGAGATACGTGCCCAGTCGTCCGGGTTGGTGGTGTTCGGCAGATCCTCATTCTCCCGGAACTCGTCGAGACAAGCCTCGAGCAGATGCTGAACCCGGATACCACGCTCCCCGATGGCGAGGAAGTCCTTGATGGCGCTCTTCTTGGCGCGCGCCACGATGTTCTCGATCATTGCGCCGGAATTGAAGTCCTTGAAGTACAGGATCTCCTTGTCGCCATTCGCGTAGGTGACCTCAAGGAACATGTTCTCGTCGGTCTCCGCGTACATCTTGGTGACGGCACGTTCGATCATTGCTCGAGTGGTCTGCACAGCATCCCCGCCGTGCTCGGTGAGATCCTCGAGGTGGAGAGGGAGCTCGGACACGAGGTACTTGGCGAAGATGTCGCTCGCAGCCTCGGCGTCCGGCCTCTCAATCTTGATCTTGACGTCCAGGCGACCCGGCCTCAGGATCGCCGGGTCGATCATGTCCTCGCGGTTCGATGCGCCGATCACGATGACGTTCTCCAGGCTCTCGACGCCGTCGATCTCGCTGAGCAGCTGGGGGACGATGGTGTTCTCGACATCGCTCGACACCCCGGTGCCACGGGTCCTGAACAGCGAGTCCATCTCGTCGAAGAACACGATGACGGGCATGCCTTCGGAGGCCTTCTCACGGGCTCGCTGAAAGACGAGGCGGATGTGTCGCTCGGTCTCGCCCACATACTTGTTGAGCAGCTCAGGTCCCTTGATGTTCAGGAAGTAGGACTTCGCCTCCTTCACACCCGTGCGCTCGGCAACCTTGCGCGCCAGTGAGTTCGCGACGGCCTTCGCAATGAGCGTCTTGCCGCAGCCGGGTGGCCCGTACAGGAGGATTCCCTTGGGGGGCTTGAGCTGATGCTCCGCGTACAGCTCCGGGTGCATGAAGGGCAACTCCACGGCATCACGGATGGCTTCGATCTGATCACCGAGTCCGCCGATATCGGCGTAGCGAATATCGGGAACCTCCTCGAGGACGAGCTCCTCTACCTCCGACTTGGGGATGCGCTCGAATGCCACTCCCGTGCGCAGATCACACAGGAGGGAGTCCCCCGCCCGCAATTTCGTGGTGGTGATTGCCGACGCGACCCGCACGACGCGCTCCTCATCCGAGTGAGCAACGACAAGAGCCCGCGAGCCATCCGAGAGCAGCTCCTTGAGCACGACGATCTCGCCGACATCCTCGACGGCCAGCGCCTCGATGACCGTCAGGGATTCATTCAGGACGATCTCTCGTCCGGGCTGCAGATCGGACGGGTCGACACCCGGGCTCACGGCGACGCGTAGTTTTCGTCCCGAGGCGGTGATCGTCGCACGGCCGTCCGAGTCGTACTGAAGCAGCGTGGCGAAGCTGTGCGGTGGGTCCCCGAGTCGGTCCACCTGCTCCTTGAGCGCGACGATCTGGTCACGGGCGTCCTTCAGGGTGGAGATCAGACGCGCGTTGTGATCCTTCTGTGCCGAGAGCTGACCTCTCAGATCCGAGACAGCGGCCTCGAGGTCGTGGACACGCACTGCCCAGTCTGACGACTCGCTCATGCCACCTCCCAACGTCGACACCTCGTCACCCTAACTCGTGACGCGCTTCTCCACCCGCCAAGACCATGCCCACCGACCCCGCATGGTCACTCTGCCTCAGGCTCCTGTGCATCTGGGCGCTCCACCGCACCCGGTCCGGTGTAGTCGTCACCGTAGGCACCGGGTGCTGGTCGGCGACGGCGTGCGGGCAGTTGAGTACCGGCAGCCAGGCGCCGAGCAGTGACGAGGAATGCCGTGTGTCCGTTCATTCGGTGGTCAGGCCGCACGGACAGACCCTCCAGATGCCACGTGCGCAGCAGCGTCTCCTCGGCACGAGGCTCGGTCCAGTCCCCTGTGACTCGCATGCTCTCTACGAGTCGTGACAGTTGCGTGGTGGTGGCGACGTAGCCCACGAAGACTCCGCCCGGCGAAAGCGCTGCCGCTACGGACGCCAGGCACTCCCAAGGCGACAGCATGTCCAGAACCACGGCGTCGAGATCCCGCTCCTTGAGGTCCACAGCCATGTCCCCGAGAACGAGTGACCAGTTTGCCGGACGAATGCCAAACCACTTCTCGACGTTCTGCGCAGCCACCTCTGCGAACTCTGGACGCCGCTCGTAGCTGATCACGGTGCCCGAGTCTCCGACTGCGCGGAGCAGCGAGCACGTGAGTGCACCGGAACCGACTCCGGCCTCCGCTACTCGGGCGCCCGCTCCGAGGTTCGCCAGGCCCACGATGCGGGCGGCGTCCTTCGGGTAGATCACCTGGGCTCCGCGTGGCATGGAGAGCACGAAGTCGTCAAGGATCGGACGCAGAGCCAAGAAGGCATTGCCGTTGCTGGAATTGACCACGATGCCCTCGGGGCGCCCAAGAATGTCATCGTGCGGCAGGAGTCCTCGATGCGTGTGGTAGCTGGCACCGGGCTCAAGGGTGATCGTGTGCATCTTCCCGCGAGGGTCGGTCAGTTGCACCAGGTCTCCCGGGGCGAACAGGCCACGACGGCGGGCATCGGCGATCGTGCTGGGCTCCTGCTGCATTCAAGGAACGCTACTAGGCTCGGGCTTCATGACCGCAGGGACGGACCTTCCACGCTTCCCGACCAGCCTCTCCCCCTCACGTGCATCCGACTTCACCACCTGTCCTCTGCTGTTTCGGCTCCGATCCATAGACCGACTTCCGGAGGAGCCGTCGGCGGCGGCAGTGCGCGGAACCCTTGTCCACCGAGCCTTGGAGCTGCTGTTCGATCTCCCGCCGGCTGAGCGAACCCATCAGCGAGCCGAAGGGCTCCTTGGGGAGGCAGTCGACGAAATGGCCGAGAGGTCGCCCGCAGAGCTGGATGCCCTGCGCCCCGGTCCTGGACTAGAACCCAGCGTGAATGGTGAGGCACTGCTCCGTGCGTACTTCGCACTCGAGGATCCGAGCCGTCTCGAGCCGCATGCGCGGGAGCAGTACGTGAGCGCCAAGCTTCTCGATGACTTCGAGATTCGCGGCTTCATCGATCGTGTCGATCGGACACCTGACGGACTCGTCCGGATTGTCGACTACAAGACCGGTCGATCGCCGTCAGAGGCCTTCGCGGGCAAGGCCATGTTCCAGATGCGGTTCTACGCTCTGGTGTGGTGGCGCCACACCAGCGAGATTCCGCGCATGCTCCAGCTGATGTACCTCGGCGACGGCCAGTTGATGAGGCTGGAGCCGGACGAGGAGACGCTGATCGCCACGGAGCGGCGGATTCTCGCCCTGCGGGATGCCATCTCTCGCGCCGCTGACGCCGGTGAGTTCCCGGCGACCGCATCAAGACTGTGCGACTGGTGCTCCCACCGCGACCTGTGTCCGGCATGGGGTGGCACTCCCCCGCCCCTTCCCGCGCGCGAAATCTGGCCGACATCAGTCGGCAGCAGTCGACCCGTTGCCTGATCCGAGTCCTCGCCTGCTCCGAGTCCTAGCCTGATCCGGCCAGTTCCCACAGGGTGGCGATGGTATGTCCGGAAAGCGTGGCGATGACTGCGGTTCCCAGATGGTCGACAGGGGCCAGATGAGGGATGGCGATCACCCGGCATCCGGCATCGCGGGCCGAGGTGATCCCGGTGGGTGAATCCTCCAGCGCCAGGCACTCCCCCGGGATGGCACCCAGGAGTCGAGACGCAGTCAGATACGGCTCGGGATGGGGCTTGCTGTTCTTGACGTCGTCTCCAGCCACCACCACCGTGAACGGGCTCGCGCCCAGGTCACGGGCAATCTCCTCGGCAACCGCGCCGATCAGACGACTCCAGGATGCCGACACGAGGGCCATCGGGACATCCCTCTCACGAGCCTCCTCCACGATGGCCCTGGCACCGGGCTGCCAGGCCGGCGGCTCCGTTCGAAGGCGCCGTTCCATTGCATCCATCAGCAGTTCCCCAATGTCGGCATCGCTGAGGTGAGTGCCGGACCGCTGCCTCATATGACCGGTGACACGATCAAGGGGACCGCCAAGACACAACCTCTGGTCAGCCTCCGTCCAGCCCGTGCCCAATTTCGCCATCACCTCGTGCTCGGCCGCCAGCCATACATGCTCGGTGTCGACGAGCGTGCCGTCCATGTCCAAGAGCAGCGCCCGTGGCAGCTGATGACCTACCGTCGCCATGCGTTGATCGCCTGCTGCTGAGTCGGCGCTAGACGCCATGGGAGTCAGACGGCGTGGGATCAGGTTGCATTGAAGTATCGCGCCTCGGGATGGTGAGTGATAATCGCGCTCGTCGACTGCTCCGGATGCAGTTGGAACTCCTCAGACAGCTCGACCCCGATGCGTCCGGGATCAAGCAGCTCCATCAGTTGCACCTGCTGTTCGAGGTCGGGACAGGCCGGGTATCCGAACGAATACCGGGACCCCTGATACCCCTGCTTGGCGATGAGCTCCGTCATGTCCGCGCTGTCGGAGGAGGCAAGCCCGAGTTCGTCCCGAATCCGAGCGTGCCAGAACTCGGCCAGGGCCTCCGTCAGCTGAACGGAGAGGCCGTGCAGCTCCAGGTACTCGCGGTAGGAGTCGGCCTCGAACAAGCGCGCCGTGGCGTCCGACGCCGACTGCCCCATCGTGACCACGGTGAAGGCCACAACATCGACATCGCCAGACTCCTTCGGGCGGTAGAAGTCCGACAGGCACAGGTGGCGATCGCGTCGCTGGCGAGGGAAATGCAGGCGCGTGCGCTCGGACCCATCCTCATGGAGGATGACGAGGTCGTCACCCTCTGAATAGCACGGGAAGTAGCCGTAGACGACGGCTGGCGTGATGATCGCCTCCGTCTGAATTCGATCCAGCCACGAGCGCAGGCGCGGACGTCCCTCCGTTTCCACGAGCTCCTCGTAGCTTGCCCCATCAGCGCCCCGGCCGGGCTTGAGCCCCCACTGGCCGAGGAAGAGGGCTCGCTCGTCCAGGTAGGGAAGGTAGTCCGTGAGCGAGATCCCCTTCACGATGCGATCCCCCCAGAACGGCGGTGCCGGGACCGGCACGGTGACCGAGACATCGGATCGCGCAGGGATGATCACGGGCTCGTCGTCACGCGAGCGGCCAGCGGACTTCACGCGCCGCGTGCGCAGTTCAGGCAGCTCGGCGCCGGGCTCACCGCGCTTGACCGCCATGAGGGTGTCCATGAGTCGAAGCCCCTCGAAGGCGTCACGTGCATAACGAACGTCGCCGTCGTACATCGAGGCGAGGTCCTCCTCCACGAACGCGCGAGTCAGTGCAGCGCCACCGAGGACGACGGGAAAGCGTTCGGCAACGCCCCGGGAGTTCATCTCCTCGAGGTTCTCCTTCATGATCACGGTGCTCTTGACCAGCAGCCCGCTCATTCCGATGACATCGGCGTCGTGCTCCTCGGCCGCCTCGACGATGGCCGTGATCGGCTGCTTGATGCCGATGTTGACGACCGTGTAGCCGTTGTTCGACAGGATGATGTCGACGAGGTTCTTGCCGATGTCGTGGACATCGCCCTTGACGGTGGCGAGCACCATCGTCCCCTTGCCGGCCTCATCCGTGCGCTCCATGTGCGGCTCCAGGTAGGCCACCGCCGTCTTCATGACTTCAGCGCTCTGCAGGACGAAGGGCAGCTGCATCTCGCCTGAGGCGAAGAGCTCACCCACCACCTTCATGCCTGCCAGCAGGGTGTCATTGACGATGGCGAGTGCGGGTCGCTCCTTCAGCGCCTCACCAAGGTCGTCTTCGAGCCCGACGCGCTCACCGTCGATGATTCGACGCTCCAGACGCTCGAACAGCGGCAGACCGGCCAGCTCCTCCGCCTTCGAAGCCGACAATGACCGGGCCTCGACGCCTTCGAAAAGTTGGAGGAATCGCTGTAGCGGGTCGTAGCTGACATTGCCGTCGGCGTCATACTCCCGTCGGTCGTAGACGAGATCCAGTGCCACGTCACGCTGCTCATCGGGGATCTTGACCATGGGCAGGATCTTGGAGGCGTGAACGATCGCAGAATCGAGTCCGGCGGCCATCGCCTCATGGAGGAAGACGGAGTTGAGAACCTGCCGTGCCGCCGGGTTCAGCCCGAAGGAGACATTGGACAGACCGAGGGTCGTCTGCACGCCCGGGTGCATCGCCTTGAGCTGCCGGATGGCATCCATCGTCTCGATCGCATCTCGACGCGTCTCCTCCTGCCCGGTGGCGATGGGAAAGGTGAGCGTGTCGACGAGAATGTCCGCGACGTCCATGCCCCAGTTCTCGGTGAGGTCACGCACCAGTCGGTCGGCAACGCGCACCTTCCACTCCGCCGTCCGAGCCTGACCCTCCTCGTCGATGGTCAGCGCCACGACGCCGGCACCATGCTCCATCACGAGCGGCATGATGCGCCGGATACGAGAGTCAGGTCCGTCGCCATCCTCGTAGTTCACTGAATTCACCACGGCCCGACCGCCGAGCATCTCCAAGCCCGCTTCGAGCACGGCTGGCTCTGTGCTGTCCAGGACGATCGGCAGGGTGGACGCCGTGGCGAGGCGGCCAGCGAGCTCGCGCATGTCGCGGACTCCATCGCGCCCGACATAGTCGATGCACAGGTCGAGCAGGTGCGCCCCATCGCGAATCTGCTCCCGGGCGATCTCGACGCAGTCCTCCCATCGCTCCTCGAGCATGGCCTCCCGGAAGGCCTTGGACCCGTTCGCGTTGGTGCGCTCACCTATCGACAGATATGTCGAGTCCTGCCGGAACGGGACGGACTGGTAGAGCGAACCTGCTGCCGCCTCGTGCTGCGGTTGCCGATCCCCGAGGCCCTTGCCGCGCACGCGCTCCACGACGGCGGCCAGATGGGCAGGCGTGGTTCCGCAGCATCCACCAACCAGGCCGACCCCGAACTCCTGGGTGAATACCTCATGCGCCTCGGCAAGCTCCTGCGGACTCAAGGGGTAGTGCGCCCCGTCCGAGGTCAGCATGGGCAGGCCTGCATTCGGCATGCAGGTGATGGCCACCTGCGCCGACTTGGAGAGGGTGCGCAGGTGCTCGCTCATCTCCGCGGGCCCGGTGGCGCAGTTCAGCCCTATGGCATCGATTCCGAGCGGCTCCAGAGCAGTGAGCGCGGCACCGATTTCACTGCCGAGGAGCATGGTCCCGGTGGTCTCAACAGTGACCTGAGCGAAAACGGGGAGATCGACCCCTGATTCGGTGAGCGCCCTCTTCGCACCGACGACGGCCGCCTTGGTCTGCAGTAGGTCCTGCGAGGTCTCGATCAAGATGGCATCGGCACCGCCATTGACCAGACCTGCCACCTGCTCCTGATACGCGTCGCGCAAGGTGGCATAGGGCGCATGTCCGAGGCTGGGGAGCTTGGTCCCGGGACCAACCGAGCCGAGCACCCAGCGAGGCTGATCCGGCGTGGACCACCGGTCAGCACTGCTCCGCGCTACGGCAGCGCCTGCCTCGGCCAGTTCGTAGATCCGCTCGGGGATGTCATATTCCCCAAGGTTCGCGAAATTGGCGCCGAAGGTGTTGGTCTCCACGCAGTCGACGCCGACCTCGAAGTAGGCATCGTGCACGCTTGCGACGAGTTCCGGGCGGGTCACGTTGAGGATCTCGTTGCAGCCCTCGTAGCCCTGAAAATCCTCGAGGCTCGGGTCAGCTGCCTGGAGCATCGTCCCCATGGCGCCGTCGGCCACGACAACTCTGGTGGCGAGCGCCTCCCGGAGGGACCCGGGGCCGTGTGTCGGATGAGGCGATCTTCCCGACTTGGGTGAGCCTCCGGCGTTCGGAGAATCTCCGGAATTCTGCACGGAAGCAGGAGATGAAGAGGTGGTAGTCATGATGTTCCAGCCTACCGTTGACTGATGGACCCGCAGTTCCACGCACCGCCGCCGGAGGGCCTACGCTGAGGTTCAGCCGATTGTCGGGGCACTGGTCAAGGGAGGGCACGTGATCGAACTGGACGAGTTCCCCACTTTGGTCGATCCCGTCATGGTGGCCGCCTTCGAGGGCTGGAACGATGCCGGTGAGTCCGCGTCCGGCGCCATCGCGCACCTGCGCGAGGTCTGGGACGCCCAGCCGCTGGCAGATCTGGACTCCGAGGAGTACTACGACTACCAGGTGAACCGTCCGGTGATCTCGATCGACGAGTCGGGGGTCCGCCAGCTGACCTGGCCCACCACGCGAGTGTTCATCGCCCGGGTGCCGCTCTTCCCGCGTGACCTCGTCCTGGTCCAGGGGATCGAGCCCAATATGAAGTGGCAGCAGTTCGTTCGCGAACTGCTCGGACTCGCCGCCGAGTTGGATGTGTCCACGATCATCACCCTCGGTGCACTCCTGTCCGACATCCCGCACACCCGTCCGGTGCCTGTGACGGGTACGACGTCAGATGCGGCCATGCAGGCGGACCTGGGTCTGGATCCCTCCACGTACGAGGGGCCCACCGGAATCGTCGGCGTTCTCCAGGACGCCTGTACGCGGTTCGGCATCTCCGCCGTATCCCTCTGGGCATCGGTCCCCCACTACGTTGCCCAGCCGCCCTGCCCGAAGGCCACGTTGTCGCTGGTGCGGCGCATTGAGGACATCCTCGATGTGCCGGTACCGCTCGGTGATCTGGTCGAGGAGGCGCGCGCGTGGGAAGTGGGGGTGGACGAGCTCGCATCCGAGGATGACGAGGTTGCCGACTACGTCAAGCAGCTCGAGGAGGCTCGAGATGCCGTCGACCTCCCGGAGGCCAGCGGCGAGGCGATTGCCCGGGAGTTTGAGCGCTACCTGCGCCGTCGCGGAGGGCAGTGACCCGAGTGGGCAGCTCAGTCCGTTGAGCCTTCAGCAGGCGACTCCAGCCCCCAACGCTGGCGCAATTCGGCAAGGCCACTGTCTACCCCCGGTGGGTCCGGACTCATCGCAGGCGACGGTACAGACGAAGGGAAGCGTCGGTCGCGGGATCGAAGCCCCCGTCGCGGTGCTCCTCCATGGCATCAAGGATCCCCATGGCCACCTTCTTGCCCAACTCGACGCCCCATTGGTCGAAGGAGTCGATACCCCAGATTGCCCCTTGGACGAAGACGCTGTGCTCATACAGGGCCACGAGGGATCCGAGCACGAAGGGGTCAAGGCGGTCCACCATGAGGACGGAGACCGGACGGTTGCCCGGCATCACCTTGTGCGGCACGAGGGCAGGTGGGGTGCCATCGGCCGCCACCTCCTCGGCCGTTCGTCCCCTAGCGAGGACCGAGGCCTGGGCCAGGGCATTCGCGACCAGCATGTCCTGCTGGTCACCCCGAGGATTCTCGCTCCGGGCGACCACGATGATGTCGGACGCGACAGTACTCGTGCCCTGGTGCAGCAGCTGGTAGAAGGAGTGCTGCCCATTGGTGCCCGGTTCGCCCCAATAGATGGCCCCCGTCTCGTATGACACAGGTGCTCCGTCGGCGCGCACCGATTTGCCGTTGCTCTCCATCGTGAGCTGCTGCAGGTAGGCCGGGAAGCGTGACAGATACTGCGAGTAGGGCAGAACCGCCGTGGTGGGGATAGTGAGGAAGTCCCGATTCCAGACGGCCGTCAAGCCCATCAGAACGGGCAGGTTCACGTGCGCTGGGGCGGTCCGAAAGTGCTCGTCCATCGCGTGGAAACCCCGGAGCATGTCCGCGAAGCCGTCCCGACCAATGGCAATCATCGTGCTCAGGCCGACGCTGGAGTCCATCGAGTATCGGCCCCCGACCCAGTCCCAGAAGCCGAACATGTTGTCCGTGTCGATCCCGAACTCCGTCACCTTCTCGGCGTTCGTGGAGACGGCGACGAAGTGCCGCGGCACGGCGGCCTCTCCAAGGGAGTTGACGAGCCAGCTGCGTGCCGCGGCTGCATTCGTCATCGTCTCGAGAGTCGTGAAGGTCTTCGACGCGACGATGACCAGGGTCGTCGCTGGCTCGCACGCCGTCAGCGCAGTGGAGATGTCCGTGGGGTCGACATTGGAGACGAAGTGAAAATCGATGTCCTCCGCGGCGAAGGCACGAAGTGCGATCTCGGCCATCGCCGGGCCGAGATCGGATCCGCCGATGCCGATGTTGATCACGGATCGAATGCGTTGTCCCGTGGCCCCTGTCCAGGATCCTGAACGAACCGCCTCGGAGAACCGCCCCATGCGGTCCAGAACGTCATGCACGTCAGCGAGCACATCCACGCCGTCGACCACGAGCTCGTCGCCGGATGGGCGACGCAAGGCCGTGTGCAGCACGGCCCTGTCCTCCGTCGGATTGATGTGGCCTCCGGACATCATGAGGTCTCGTCGATCCCAGACTCCGGTCTGATCCGCGAGGCGCACGAGTGCGGCCAGCACATCGACGGTCACCCGCTGGCGTGAGAGATCCAGATGGACACGGGCGCCGGACGCGGACAGGTAGTCCTCGCGGCTGGGGTCCGTGTCGATCAACGATCGGATCGTCGTGTCGCGAAGGGAGGAGGCCAGCACCCCGAGTTCCTGCCAGGCCGCGGTGGTGGAGGGATCGATGACATCCTGATCAGCACTCATGCGCACACCCTTGCACGCACGATCCTACCGATTCCACTAGCGTGCGGTATCCAGCCTTCTCGAGGAGCATCTATGGCGAAGACGTCCGACTCCCCCGTCACACTCGGCATGGTTGGCCTCGGCCGGATGGGTGCCAACCTCGCCCAGCGGGCCATGGCTGCGGGTCACTCGGTTGTGGGATTCGACCCTCGTCCCGACGCTGTGGCAGCTCTTGAGAGGACCGGTGCGGCTGGTGCCCAGTCCATCACCGATCTGGTGGGGCAGTTGCCGGCTCCCAGGACGGTGTGGGTGATGGTTCCCGCCGGAGACATCACCGAGTCGGTCACCACGGAGCTCATCGACCTGCTGGATGAGGGCGACTGCATCATCGATGGTGGAAACTCCTACTACCGCGACGACATTCGTCGCAGCGCGGCCGCTGGTGAGAAGGGTGTCCGCTACCTCGATGTCGGCACGTCCGGCGGGGTGTGGGGTCTCGAGCGCGGCTACTGCCTGATGATCGGGGGACCCGATGCCGAGGTGGATCGGCTCGCCCCCCTCTGGGAAGCCATCGCGCCCGGAGTCGACTCGGCTCAGCGCACCCCGGGACGCTCGGGTGCCCCGAGCCCCGAGGAGGAGGGCTGGCTGCACTGCGGTCCGAGCGGAGCAGGACATTTCGTGAAAATGGTCCACAACGGCATCGAGTACGGCCTGATGGCGGCATATGCCGAGGGACTGAACATCCTCAAGCACGCCAATGCCGGCAAGGTCATCCGCGATGCCGATGCCGAGACCGCGCCGCTCAGCCAGCCGGAGTTCTACCAGTACGACCTGGATATCCCCGCCATCTCGGAGGTCTGGCGACGCGGCAGCGTGGTCGGCTCCTGGCTGCTCGACCTCACCGCCAGTGCCCTCCAGCAGTCACCTGATCTCGCCGATTTCAACGGCCGGGTGTCCGACTCAGGTGAGGGTCGATGGACCTCCATCGCGGCAATCGAGGAGGGCGTGCCTGCGCCGGTGCTCACCTCGGCGCTCTACGAGCGTTTCGAATCCCAGGGCAATGGCCTCTTCGCGGGCAAGCTGCTCAGTGCCATGCGCAAGGAGTTCGGTGGCCATGACGAGAAGGTCCCCGAGGCCGCCAGCGACTGAGACCCGCACAGGCGTGAGCTCAGGCGTGTGCTCACGCCTCAGTTCAGGCTTACGCCCAGCAGGGCATCCGCGATCGCGGCGAAGGTCTTCGGGGATTGCGCATCTGTGCCGCCTCCCGACTGCTGGGCCATGGCCCAGTCATCCATGACGTCGAGTGCTTCCGGCGTCCGGAGGTCGTCTGCCAACGCCGCGCGGACCTTGGACAGCGTCGTCGCGAGATCCGTTCCATGGTCGGCCTGCGCAGCGCGTGTCCAGAGCGCGAGCCGCTGCTGGGCACCTTCGAGGCCCTGCGGCGTCCAGGACCAGTCACTTCGATAGTGATGCGCAAGAAGCGCGAGACGGATGGCCGCGGGAGACACTCCGTTGCGTCGGAGCTCCGAGACGAAGACGAGATTGCCGCGGGACTTGGACATCTTGTGGCCCTGCCAGGCGACCATGCCCGAGTGCACATAGTGGCCGGCGAAAGGCGTCTCCTGCATCAGCACATGCGCCTCGGAGGCGCACATCTCATGGTGCGGGAACACCAGGTCGCTCCCCCCGCCCTGGACATCGAAGCCCATTCCGAGATGATCGAGCGCAATCGCGGTGCACTCGATGTGCCAGCCTGGCCGGCCATGTCCGAGTGAGGTGTTCCACGCCGGCTCATCCGGTCGCGCGGACTGCCAGACGAGGCAGTCCAGGGGGTCCTCCTTGCCCGGTCGGTCCGGATCGCCACCGCGCTCGCGAAAGATCCGTGCCATCTCGTCGTCACTCAGGTGGGAGACGGCCCCGAAAGATGCGTCCTGCCGAACTCGGAAGTACAGATCACCCTCGACGGCATAGACGGATCCGCGGGCCTGCAGATCCTGCACGTAAGCGGCAACCGACGGAATGGACTCCACGGCACCGATGTAGTCCCGGGGCGGCAGCACCCGCAGCGCCTCCATGTCCTCGCGAAACAGGGCAGTCTCGCGGTCCGCGATGGCTCGCCAGTCCTGACCCGTCTCCACCGCCCTTTCGAGCAGGGGATCGTCGATATCCGTGACGTTCTGCACGTAGTGCACGTCCAGACCGGCGTCTCGCCAGAATCGATGAATGAGATCGAAGGTCACGTAGGTGAAGGCGTGTCCCATGTGAGTGGCGTCGTACGGCGTGATGCCACAGACATACATCCGCGCCGTCGGGCCCGGTGTCGTGGGCCGCGCCGCCTGTCGGCCTGTGTCGAAGAGGGTGAGCGACCCTGCCGTTCCGGGCAGGGATGGAATCTCGGGACTCGGCCAGGCCTTCACATCCACAGCCTAGTCACGGCACCTCGAACGTCTCAGGCTGCCGCAGGCGTCACATGATGGGCCAGGGAATCGCCGGCCACTCCCCACTCGGAAGCGGATGCATTCCCGATGCCACCAACGTGTCCACGCGCTCACGGAGCGCGACCTGCTCCTGAACCGTGAGCCTCACGTCGAATCGCTGGCTATCGCAGGCGAGCAGGTCTTGAAAGCCCCGCAGGTCACGCAGAACGCTCTCTGAGATGGGCTCCCCCGCCCACCCCCACAGGACGCCGCGCAACTTGGGCTCCACCGAAAGGCTCACCCCATGGTCGATGGCCCAGGCCACGCCATCACTGTCGCTGATCACGTGGCCACCCTTGCGATCGCCGTTATTGATCACGGCGTCGAACACGGCCATCTTCTCCATGCGGTCATTCAGCGCGTGGATGAGCACCACCGCTGCGCCCGCCTGATCGTGTCCCTCGAGGATCGCGGCCCAGCCAGGCGGAACCTCATCGGGAGCAACCACCCGCACCGCGCTGGAGTGGGGATCCTCCTCGACCCACAGCTGAACCATCGCGGCGCCGACCTCGGTGTCCTCACGCCACACCGTGGGAGGCACGAGTGACCAGCCGAGCGCCACCGACACCTCGTAGGCAGCGACCTCACGGGCCGAGAGGGTCCCCACGGGAAAGTCCCACAGGGGGCGCTCCCCCGCCACCGGCTTCACGACACAACGGACGGAGGCATCCTCCCTGCTGCAGATGGCACGAATCGTGGCGTTCGAGGCGCCCGCGAGTGCCCCCTCCCAGGTCAGCGTGCCCGTCGCCAGCAGTTCGACCGCGACGGCAGCGGGAACAGTCCCCACGGCAGCGGGTGCAGCCGGACCGCCGGAGTCAGGTCCTTCGACGGTAGCCATTGGACCTCGGGCACACATGACCATCAGCCTCGAGCGGCTGGCTGCAGAAGGGGCAGGCCGGACGTCCCGCTGCGACGACGCTCCGGGTTCGCTCAGCGAAGTCGCGGGCTTGCGCAGCCGTCAGCCAGACGCGAAGCGTGTCGGAGCCGTCGGCGTCGTCGTCTCCGATGTCCGGAATCTCCAGGGGTTCCTCGGACGCCGCATGGGCTTCGAGCACGACCCGGCGATTCGCCTCGTCCCAGCCGAGGGCCATGGCGCCGACGCGAAACTCCTCCACGATTGGCGCGTTCAGTGGGTCGGTGTCAGGCGGACCGGGCGACACGCCCTCGGGAATGTCTTCAGCCCCGCGCGTGATGACCTCATCCAGCAACTGATCCACCCGCTCGGCGAGAGCAGCCGCCTGTGCCTTCTCAATAGCCACGCTTGTCACTGCGGAGTCCTGACGAGCCTGGAGAAAGAAGGTTCTGTCACCGGGCATGCCGACCGTGCCCGCCACGAAGCGTTCGGGCGCGTCGAAGTTGATCACCTGGCGCGTCATCTGCCGGCTCCTCCCCCCACGGCGGCGTCCGATGCGCGGCGACGGGTCCTTGCCCCGCCCGACTTGCGTCCCTTGCTCCCTGTTCTGCCTGGAATGGACTGGCCCGTGTCGTTCATTCGCTCAACGAAGGGACGAAGGGGGGTGTAGTCGATGATGCTCACTGAGGCAGGATCCACGCACAGGCGCTGGAAGTGATCCAGATGAAGACCGAGGGCATCAGCCAGGATCGCCTTGATCACATCGCCATGACTCACCACGACATAGGTGGCATCCGATCCCATGGTCGCGTTCCACTCCCGCAACGCTGACACGGCCCGATGCTGCACATGAAGCAGACTCTCCCCACCGGGAAAATGCGCTGCGCTCGGGTGGGCCTGAACCACCTTCCACATGGGATCCTTCGCAAGAGCCTTGAGGCTGGATCCCGTCCACTCGCCGTAGTCGCATTCCTGCACGCGATCCTCCACGTGCAGGGGGGCATCTGGCCTCGCCTCGACGAGGATCCTTGCAGTCTGCCGAGTGCGATCAAGGGGTGACGTGACCACGGCGTCCCAGACGACATCGGCGAGATGGCCACGAGTACGCACCACCTGCTCATGACCGACCTCATCGAGGTCGACGCCAGGCGAGCGGCCAGCGAGGATGCCGCCGGCATTGGCAGTGGTGCGACCATGCCGAACCAAGATCACCCTTGTCATGGCCAACAGCGTAGATCCTGCGGCGATTCGCGGCAGAATGCGAGGGTGATACGCGGATTGGGCCTCTACACACCGGACGACGTACTTCCCCTCGACGAGTTGGATCCGCAGGAACTCAGCACCGATGAGCAGCTCGATGTCCGGCTGAGAGACCTGCGGACCCGCTGCGACCAGCTCGACGATGGCTTCATCTGGATCGGGCTGTTCGAGCCGACCCGGGCGGAGCTCGACCTCGTGACGCGCGTCTTCGACATCCCCGTTCTGCTGATGGAGGATGCCGCCAATCCCGATCAACGGCCCAAGTTCGAACTGGACGATGAGGGTCATGGACTGGCCGTCGTGAAGATTCTGGACTACCTCGATGCCACCTCAGACGTGACCACGGGTCAGGTGTCTGTGTATGTCGGTGACCGCTTCGCGGTGACGGTGCGTTTCGGTCGCGGAAGCGACCTTCGCCCGATCCGCGCACGGCTTCAGGCCGATGGGCATCTGCGCTCGCACGGAACGCTCGCTGTCCTATACACCGTGCTGGACGGTGCCGTGGACGGCTACCTCGCCGTGTCCGAGGAGATCGCGATCGACGTCGAGGCCCTCGAGACCGAGATCTTCGCCCAGACACCCTCGGTGGGCACCACCAACAGCATCTACCGCCTCAAGCGCGAGAACGTGGAGATCCGACGGGCAGTTCAGCCGCTGGTGGGATGGGCGCATGAGGCCGTCAACGAACGCCTCGGGTGGCTCCCCGACGAGCTGCGGCCCTATTTTCGCGATATCGGGGATCACCTCCTTCGGGCCCATGACGCGACGGAGTCGGCAGACAGCCTGCTGCTGGCCATGCTCATGGCCTCCACGAGCCTTCAGGATCTTCAACAGAACCGCGATATGCGCAAGATCTCGGCCTGGGTGGCGATCGCGGCCGTACCGACGGCGATGGCCGGCATCTACGGGATGAACTTCGACAACATGCCCGAGCTGCGATGGAGCCTCGGATATCCGGCGGTTCTCGTGCTCATGGGCACGATCTGCGCCCTCCTCTACCGCGGATTCCGTCGATCTGGATGGCTGTAGCGCAATCGCTCTAGCGGGACCGTTCTAGGAGGACAGGACACCCGTCCCTAGCAGAACGAGCACAAGGCCACCGAGCGCAAGTCGGTAGATCACGAATGGTGCGTACGTGCGCGTGGAGAGCCAGCGCATCAGCCACGCGATCACGGACAGGCCGACGCTGAAGGCGATCGCGGTGGCCAGCAGGGTCGGGCCCCACGCCACCTGAGCCTCGTCACCGATCTTGGTCGCCTCGTAGAAGCCTGAGGCCAGCACCGCCGGAATGGCAAGCAGGAAGGCATATCGGGCCGCCGCAGCGCGGGTGTACCCCATACCGAGACCTGCAGTGATGGTTGCTCCGGACCTTGATACTCCGGGAATCAGTGCCAGAGCCTGGGCCAGTCCGAAGACGACCGCGTCGCGCAGGCTCAGGTCCCGCTCGGACTTCAGCCTGGACCCCCAACGGTCCGCGGCGCCCAACAGCAGGCCGAAAAAAATGAGCATCGAGGCGGTCAGCCAGAGATTGCGGGCCACCGTCTCGATCTGATCGGCAAACGTGAGCCCGAGGACGGCGATGGGGATGGTTCCGAGCACGACGAACCAGCCCATCCGGGCATCCGGATCACTTCGGGCATCCGCCACGACGATCGAACGGGACCACGCCCGAAGGATGGCCCAGATCTCTCGCCGGAAGTACAAGATGACCGCCGCCTCCGTGCCGATCTGCGTCACGGCCGTGAAGGCGGCGCCCGGGTCCTCCCAGCCGAATAACTGAGAGAAGATCAGCAGGTGCGCGCTGGATGAGATCGGCAGGAACTCCGTGAGTCCTTGGATGACTCCCAGAACAATGGCCTCAAGCCAGGTCACCGTCAGGCCAGCCCAGCCTGATCCATCAGTTCCACCATCGTCCTCAGGGTGTGGCGCTTCTCCTCGAGATCCCCGGCATAGAGGCCGATGCTCAGGGTGGTGACACCTGCATCGGCGTATGCCTGGAGCCGCTCGCGGACGCGATCCGGCGGGCCCAGCAGGGCTGTCCGGTCCATGAAGTCGAATGGGACCGCCGCCATCGCGGCGTCGTACTCCTTGGCCAGATAGCGATCCTGGATCTCCCCCGCTGCCTCCTCGTAGCCCATTCGGCACGCCAGCTGATGGTAGAAGTTCCGCTCCTTGCTGCCCATTCCTCCGATGTACAGCGCGGAGTAGAAGCGCACGGGATCGGCACACGTCGCAGGATCGTCGCCCAGGACGACAGGCACGGTGGGCACGACATCGAAGTCACTCATGTCCTTGCCTGCAGCGATGCGCGCCTCCACTAGCGGGCTCATGATGTCCTGGGAATGCTCGGGCGCATAGAAGATCGCCAGCCACCCGTCTGCAATCTCGCCTGTCAACGCAAGATTCTTGGGGCCGATGGCCGCCAGGTAGATCGGGATTCGGTCCCGCACGGGATGGACCGTAAGGGTCAGCGCCTTGCCGGGACCATCGGGCAGGGGCAGCGTGAAGCACTCCCCCTCATAGCGCACACGCTCGCGCGCGAGCGCCATCCGAACGATGTCCACATACTCGCGTGTGCGAGTGAGCGGCTTGTCGAAACGGACGCCGTGCCAGCCTTCGGAGACCTGGGGGCCGGACACTCCGAGTCCGAGGCGGAACCTCCCCTGAGACAGCGTGTCCAAGGTGGCGGCCGTCATGGCGGTGTTGGCCGGGGTACGCCCGGGAATCTGGAATACCGCTGATCCGACGTCGATGCGCTCGGTCTGCGCCGCGATCCACGTCAGCACCGTTGCCGCGTCAGAGCCATACGCCTCTGCGGCCCAGACGACCGAGTAACCGAGTTGATCGGCCTCCTGTGCAAGCACCAGATTCTCGGCATCGTTGCCGGCGCCCCAGTATCCGAGATTCAGTCCGAGCTTCATCGTGTCTCCTCTTCGTCAGAGCGAGCCTAGAGGTCCTGCGCTCGGAGTCGGAGTACCGTGCCCGCATGGAGACACGGCCGCTGGGCAGATCAGGCGTGTGGGTGGGTCGCCTGGCGCTGGGGACGGCAACCTGGACCCAAGGCACGGACGAGTACGACGCGCGGGATCAGCTGGCCGCGTTCCTCGATGCGGGTGGATCCCTGATCGACTCGGCCGACGTCTACGCCGAAGGCGGTGCCGAGGCGCTCCTCGGGGAGCTGATCGAGGAGTTCGAGGTTCGCGACGACGTCGTTCTCGCCACAAAGTCCGGGGGCGTGAGTGGACCGGGACGACGCATCAACACGTCTCGTCTTCACCTGATGCGCGCACTCGAGGGCTCCCTCACGCGGCTTCGAACCGAGGCCATCGACCTGTGGACCATTCAGGCGTGGGACCCATGGACCCCCATGGAGGAGACCTTGGCAGCCGCTGACGCTGCAGTGGCCTCCGGCAAGGTGCGCTACGTGGCCATTGCGAACTTCTCCGGATGGCAGACCAGTCGCGCGGCCACCTTTCAGCAGGCCTCGGGCGCCGTGGCCGCTCGGGCACCGATCGTCGCCACGCAGATGGAGTACTCGCTTCTCGAGCGCGGAATCGAGCGGGAGATCGTTCCGGCGGCGCAGACGCTGGGCCTGGGGATCCTTCCGTGGTCTCCCCTGGGACGTGGGGTCCTCACGGGCAAGTACCGCCACAGCCTTCCGCTGGACTCCCGCGGAGCCAATCCGGACACGGCTGGCTTCGTGCAGGCCTACCTTGACGAGCGGGGGCGCCGCATCGTCGACGCGGTTGCCACGGCCGCCGAGGGGCTGGGGGCATCCCCCGCCGAGGTGGCCCTCGCCTGGCTCCGTGACCGTCCCGGCGTGGTCGCACCCATCCTGGGTGCTCGCACGGTCAAGCAGCTTGTCGCAGCGCTCGCATCCGAGGAGTTGGAACTCCCAGACGAGATCCTGATCGCTCTCGATGATGTGTCGGCACCGGCGATGGGCTATCCCGAGGCCGGCTGGGCACAGAGGCGCTGACGATGGATCGACGGTCGCCCACCTGGGAGTTCCGCGAGGTGTCGCTGTCGCGTGATCTCTCCCGCGAGGCGGCCCGGCAGCAACTCACCGGTGAGGCCGAGACCGGACACTGGGAGCTGGACCGCCTGCACCTGTTCCCCGACGGTCGTCGGGTTGTGCGCCTGAGGCGCCGGATCTACCGGGTAGTACGCACGGCTTGAGCACTGCAGTGGCTGTCAGCAGCCTCTCAGGAATCGATCGAGCACGCGCACGCCGAACGTGAGGCCGTCGACCGGCACCCGTTCGTCGACGCCGTGAAACAACCGCCAGTAGTCCAGATCCGCCGGCATCCGCAACGGGCTGAATCCGTAGCACTCGATGCCCAGCCGTGCGAACGACTTGGCATCAGTGCCACCACTGATCATGTAGGGAATCGGGCGGGCACCGGAGTCCTCATGACGCAGCGCTGACGCCATGTGATCGATGATCCGTGCGTCGAGCGGCGCCTCCAGAGCAATGTCGCTGTTCACGCTGACGATCTCGATACCATCGCCCACGAGCTCGCGGATCGTCTGCTCGAACTCCTCCTCGAAGCCGGGAAGCACGCGCCCGTCGATACCCGCACTCGCCTCGCCCGGAATAACGTTGTGCTTGTAGCCGGCCTCGAGCATCGTCGGATTCGCCGTGTTCTGCAAAGTCGCCCCCACCAGGAACCCGAGCGTGCCAAGGCGCTGCAGCAGGGCTGTCGGGTCGTCCGGATCCAAGGGCACGTCATAGGCGACAGCGAGCTCCTCCAAGAAGCGATCGACAGTGGCCGTCCGGCGCCGCGGCCACTGATGCCCGCCGATGCGCGCGACCGCGGCTGCCATGGCCGTGACCGCGTTGTCCGGATGAATCATGGATCCGTGTCCGGCTCGGTCAGCGGCGTGGAGGGTCAGCCAGCGAATGCCCTTCTCCGCTGTCTGGATCGGGTACAGCCGTAGGTCCTCGTTCACCGAGACGGAGAAGCCCCCGACCTCACCGACCGCTTCCGTAACGCCCTCGAAGATGTCCGGCCGGTTGTCCACGAGCCAATGGCCACCGTGCGTGCCGCCGGCCTCCTCGTCCGGCAGCAGGAGCACGACGATGTCGCGCTGGGGACGCACACCCTCCCTGGCCCAGTGCCGGAGAACGGCGAGAGTCATGCCCACCATGTCCTTCATGTCCACGGCGCCTCGGCCCCAGATGAAGCCCTCTGCGATGTCTCCGCCGAACGGATCGTGGCTCCAGTCAGCCCCGACGGCAGGGACGACATCCAGATGGCCGTGAAGCAGGAGGGCAGGCGCATTCGCCTGATGGCCGGCGATCCGAATGACGACACCACCTCGAGCGCTGCTGGTCGTGGTGTAGACCTCGGGCTCCAGACCTACCTCGCGCAGCCGCTCTGCGCAGTAGTCCGCCGCAGCAATCTCACCGACAGTCTCGCTCGATTCTCCGAAGTTGGAGGTGTCGATGCGAATGAGATCGGACGTGATCTCGATGACATCCGTCTCCGCCTCGGGCATCGCGGAGAGCGACTCATTCGCATCCATCGTCATGCCCCCATCCTGCCGCGTCGGCAGTCGCCGTGCACTTGTATAGTTGCGACGCACTCGTCCGGGTGGCGGAATTGGCAGACGCGCTAGCTTGAGGTGCTAGTGCCCTTTACGGGGCATGGGGGTTCAAGTCCCCCCTCGGACACAGGAGATGGCTCGGACATCGAAGAAGGCCCCAGCAAGAGCTGGGGCCTTCTCCTCTTGGCGCCCTACCCGACGGTGGCGCCTGCTGATCACGACGCGCGAGCTAGCGCTTGCCCTTGACGAACCCGATGATCTCGATGGTGGCCTTGGTAGCCGCCGAGGAGGCCAGCGCGATCTGTCCGTCATCTCCGATGTCCGCCGCGATGACGCTGGAGCGCTTGCCCTTCTCCGAGACGCTGGCAGATGTGGTCCCCAGATCAGCGCCGCCAACCGGGTAGGCCGCGAATCGCCCGAAACTGCCCTTCCCCTTGGTGGTCACGCGGAGGATCACCGCCGTGGCCTTGCTCGTCTTCCTTGGCACCGGGCCCACACCGCGTACCTTCGCCACCTGCACCTCGCCTGGAGCGAAGGCGGCCTTGCTGAGCTTGACCGCCTTGGTGCCGATAGCACGGTGGGTTCCCCCCGCCACGGTGTAGCCGAGCACGTCGACCTGAACAGCGACGGAGCCCTTCGCCGGACCTGCGATCTGCACGCGTCCTTGAGCCACGGGGACCTCGATGACCGAGGTTCGTGAACGCTTCTTGGGTACCTTCAGTTTCACGGCAGACTTGGCATCAACCATGCCGATCCGCAGCGAGCCCTTCTTCGGCGCCGATCTGGTCGTCACTACCACCAGGGCGGACGAAGCGTCGAGCGGAACTGGGGCGAGGTCGACTGTCCGCACCTCGCCAGGTTGCAGGGGTGCCATATCTGTCTCGGTGAGTCCGGCCTGAGCTCCGATGGACATGAACTCGTCGGTGTCCTCACCCGGCTGAACGGGCGCGGCCGGACGGGGCGGGGCTGCCGGCTCGGCCGGTGTCTCAGGCACCACTGGCGCCGGTGGAGCTGGGACATTGGGTGCCGTGGCGAGATTGGCGCCAGGCCACGTCAATGAGATGTGGATGTGATTGCGATGGCAGTAGTTGTCGTACTTCTTGTCCGCCTTCGAGAAGCAGCCCTTGAGTTCGGTCCACCCGGAGCCGGTGTTGTATCCCCGCCACATGCGGTCGTGCCAGCCGATGTACATGACACCCAACTGCAACGCGTGACCGTGCGGGCGACCTGCCTGATCGACTCCGAGCAGCCAGTTCAAGAAGGCCTCCGCCTTCGCTCGCTCAGCCGGCTCGCGCACGTCGACCATCCAGTCGATCGCCCGACCCTCCTTGTGCTCGCTCCGGCCTCCTACATCGCAGCCACGCGGGATCCCCACATACTCCTGCGAACCGTACGTGGCCTTGATGAGGTCGCTGAGCGCCACGGCGCCGGGCTTCGGCGTGGAGTCGCATCCGGTCTGCCCGTCGTAGGTGATCGGCAGGTACGGGACTGGCGACAGCGGAGCCGGCATGGGTGCCGACAGCCCCTCGCCGGGCATCGGCGCCCCGTTGACGACGCCCGTCCAGTTGGTGGAGCTCCAACCATCGGCGTGCGCAGCCGTCATTGGTGCCAGCATCAGCCCCGCGGCAGCCAGCGCAAGCAGGGCTCGAAGTGAGCCGGTACGGGGAAGCACGAACTCACTCTCGCATGGATGGCGCGAAAATCCATGGAGGCGGGCCGGATTCCGGTAGCCGTGAGACGCTGGCCATGATGTCAGCCTCACGTCGCCGCTGGCGAGATTCCACGTAAGGGACCCATGCGTACACGCTTCGCCCCAACACCCAGTGGGCATCTGCACCTCGGGAACGCGGCTCATGCCCTGCTGACCTCATGGTGGGCGCAGTCTCAGGGCGGCACCCTGCTCCTGCGGGTGGATGACGTCGACGCCCCGCGATGCGACCCGAGATATCGGCAGGACATCGTGGAGGTGCTCACGTGGCTCGGCATTCAGGTGGACCCGTGGCCCAGTGACGCTCAAGGAGAGCAGCTATCACGCCTGAAGCGCATTGAGGCATCGCGGGCAGCGTTGACTGCCGCCATGGGGCGCGGGCTTCCGGTGTACGCGTGTCAGTGCAGCCGCCGGGTGCTCTCAGCCCAACTCCCGCATGGAATCCCGACGGATGGCTGCCCGTCCGGGTGCCGACAGGCCGATCATGAGCTTGTCGCGGGCGAATCCGCTCTGCGTGTTGCCGTCCCTCCCGACACCGTGGTCGACGTGGATGGGCGCGCGGTGAACGTCCACGAGGAACTCGGCGACTTCGTCATCTGGCGCCGCGACGACCTTCCCGCGTATCAGTTGTTCTCCGTCGTGGACGACACGGACGCGGGCATCACCCACATCCTCCGAGGAGAGGACCTGCACACCTCGTCTGCGGCCCAGCTCTTTCTCGCTCGCTTCCTGCCCGACAACAGCCTTCTCGACGTCGAGATTCGTCATCACGCGCTGGTGATGGGTGATGCCGGCCTGAAGCTATCCAAGTCCCAGTCCGCGCAGACGACAACGCTCCCCCGTGATGCGACGACTCGCGACCTCGCGGTCACCTGGGCCACTGAGCTTGGTCGACCCCTCGGCATCCATCAACCCTGACGACCACCCTTGACGATCGTCCCTGGCGTTCGCGCCACCGAACGTGATGGTGATGTGGCGCTGCCCGACCGAGCACGTCAGACTGCGGGAATGGCAGACGAGACGATCGAGGCACTTGCGGATGAGTGGCTGAGGGTGATTCTCCAGAGCGAGCCCCTGGACGCCTCCCTGATGGGCTACCGCGAGTATGACGCTCACGTGAGTGACCTCACTCGCCAGCACGAGGTGCAGACCACTGAGCGCTTCCACGAGCTGCGCGCGCGGGCCGAGACTCTCCAGCTGACGGATGCGAACAAGGAGATCACTCGAGCGGTTCTCCTTGCCCTGGATGACGCCGCTTCCGACTCCCTCGTCGTCGAGGCTCTGGATTACACGGTGACTGCCTTTCCGGTGAGTCCGGCCTCGATTCTCATCGCCTACCTCCGCATGCTCGTCCTCACCTCGCCGGAGGAGTGCGAGGCATATCTGATCCGTCTTCAGGAGATTCCGCGCTATCTGCAACAGGCCACCGAACGACTCGCGAGTGGCCGGTCACGCGGCCTCGTCCCAGTTCAGCGTCTTGTGCGAGCTCACATGGATCAGATAAACGAGTGGGTGGTCGTCGAACCTCATCCGCTGGCAATCGACGGTGTCGGCTTCGACCCGGGCGACGAGTGGCGCGAGCGTCGGGACCGAATCATCGCAACCGACGTGCTGCCCGCCTTCCGCCGTTACGCGAATGTCCTCGACACCGAGGCGCTTCCCGAATCGCGGCCGGACGAGCGACCCGGTCTATCTCATCTCCCCGACGGCCGTGAACGGTATGCCGCCCTCGTACGCCTTCATACGACGACGAACCGCACTCCCGAGGAACTGCATGAGCAGGGAATGGAACTGCTGACGGCGATCCACTCCGAGTTTCGCCTGCTCGGGGAGCAGCTCTTCGGGACCTCAGACGTGTCCGAGATCTTCGAGCATCTGCAGGAGGACCCCGACCTCCGCTGGAACAGTGCGGAAGAGATCATCAGTGCGGCAGAGGACACCGTTCGACGAGCGGAGGCAGCAGCCCCCACCTGGTTCGGGCGCGTACCCAAGGCCGTGTGTGCCCTCGAGACGATCCCGGCAGCAGAATCGGAGGGATCGGCACCCGCGTACTACATGCCGCCCTCCCTGGACGGCACCAGACCTGGGACCTACTACTCAAACGTCAACCGCCCCACCGAGCGAACTCGGTTCGACGTGGAGTCGATCGCCTTTCACGAGGCCGTTCCCGGCCACCACTTTCAGATCTCGCTTGCCCAGGAGAACGGTGACCTGCCAGAACTGCGGCGCTTGCCGATGTTCACGGCATACGTCGAGGGCTGGGGACTCTATGCCGAACGCCTGGCGGACGAGATGGGCCTGTACTCGTCCGTTGAGCAGCGCATGGGGATGCTTTCAGCGGATGCCTGGCGGGCGGCCCGCCTCGTCGTCGACACCGGCATCCACCACCACGGGTGGAGTCGTGAAGAGGCAGTGAGCTTCATGCGGTCGAACACCCCCGTTGCACCGCTGGACGTCGAGTCCGAGGTGGATCGCTACATCGCGTACCCGGGACAGGCGCTCTCCTACATGACCGGCCGGCTTGAGATCAGTCGCCTTCGTTCGGCCGCGCAGAGCGCGCTTGGAGATCGCTTTGACGTGCGGGAATTCCATGACGTGGTGCTGGTCAATGGTGCGCTCCCCCTGTCACTACTCGATCGCGTGGTGACCGCCTGGGTGACCCAGCAGTTCGCCGACTAGCTCAGACCACAAGGTGAGACCACTGGCTCGGACTACTGGCTCAGACCACTGCGTGTCAGCCCCGGGACGCCAGACGTGCCTTCAGTGCATCTCGCTTCTCCTCGAACCGGGCTGCCTGATCGCTCATCGATTCTATGAGCGCAGCGAGTTCATCGCGTGCGATCTCGCCGTCGGCGCCAAAGTCCGTCCGATCGAAGACGCGCCACTTGCGAACCACGGGCATGACCACGTCATCAAGGTGCAGCCGCGGGTCGTAGATTCCCTCGACCGCGATCTGCACGGCCATGCGACCGAAACCCTCGATGCCGTGACCAGGCATCGTGAAGTCACGCACCGAGGCCAGCACGGCCTCCATCGTCTGGTCCGGCGTCAGTTCGAAAGCGGACTCGATGACGTTGCGATAGAAGATCATGTGGAGGTTCTCATCGAGTGCGATGCGCGCCATCAACTGCTCGATCGTCGCCTCCCCCGCCGCACTACCGGTATTGCGGTGGGATACCCGTGTGGCCAGCTCCTGGAATGACACATAGGTGAGACCGGCAAGCAGACCGGGATTGATGGCCGTGAACCCCTCCTGCATGTGCCGCATGCGCGCCTCCTCCAAAGCCCTTGGATCAATGGCACGCGTGGCCATCAGGAAGTCGCGCATCGCAGTGCCGTGGCGGGCCTCCTCCGCCGTCCAGCGCCCGAGCCACGCTGCCCATGCGCCATCGCGACTGACGTTGAGGGCGATCTCCGTGTGATAGCTCGGCAGATTGTCCTCGGTCAGCAGATTGATGATCAGACTCGTACGGGCCGCATCGGAATAGCGCAGTTCCTCCGCTGACCACGGTGTTCCATCCAGCGGGCCGTCGAAGTCACGACCCTGACTCCACGGCACGTATTCGTGCGGATACCAGTCCCGAACCGTGGTCAGATGCCTGGCGAGCTCACGCTCCACCACCGGCTCCAGATCACGTGCCAACTGTTCGTCCGACATGCGCGCAGCAACCATGAGCACAGCCTGTCACACGCAGCGGTGCACGAGCGTTCTCGATACGTCCATTGGTCCTGAACATCTCTCGACCATCCTCGGTCACGGGGTCTAGTGTTGATGACAGAAGACATGGATGCGCTACTCGAGGAGGCGGACCATGAGTGACAAGGTTGCCGGTGCTGCTTCACCGTCCCAGGTGGCTCACGAGACATTCGTCGGTGTTGACACCCCGGGTGACGCTGCCGATCAGGCCGAGCGGCTGTCCATGATCATGGAGGCTGAGGCCACCCACAATGCGCTCAACGGTGGTGGTGGTGAAGGCAGTCTCGATGACCTCCCCTACCCCTTGGAGGATGTGGAGTCCGTCCTGGCCATGGAGGACGCCGATGACTCCAGCGACGACCCGATGCACGCCGGCGGACTCACCCCCAAGCCGTGGATTCCGGCGGAGGAGTCGGCGATGCACATCGTGGACCTCGACGATCCCGAAGATGAGCGCTACGTCGGCGATGAGACGAACGCCGAGCGGGCTGACCCCTCATACGACCAGTTCGACGGCAAGCCAGAGGACCTGACTCCCGAGGACGAGACCCTGCTGGGCATCGACCCGTACGACGCTTAGGGACGACGCCTGGGGACGACGCGTTCTCCCTTACGGACGGATCAGGGCAGCAGCCCGCAATGGGCCAGCGCCATGCGCACGAGGCGACCCTGGCCGCCGGACATCTCGGCCTGGAATTCCGGACGAAGGGCCTCCACCGGCGTCACCCACACCAGGTCCAGCGCATCCTGCGAAGGTGAGCAGTCACCGTCGAGCGGGACAACGAAGGCGAGCGAGACAGCATGCTGACGCGGATCGTGAAAGCCCGTCACCGAGGCGTCGGGGAAGTACTCCACAACAGTGAAGGGCTGGGGCGACGGCGCCACCCTCGGCAGAGCCACGCTCCCGAGGTCCTTCTCCAGATGACGCATGAGCGCATCGCGCACCCGCTCTCCGTAGAGGACTCGGCCCGATACGACAGCCCGCGAGATGCTCCCATCCGGCATCGCCCGCAGCAGGAGACCGATCTCGATGACCTGACCACGCTCATCCGTCCGGACCGGAACAGCATCCACGTACACGATCGGAAGACGCTCGCGAGCGCTGGCCAAGTCATCCTCGGCCAGCCACGCTCCCCTGATGTCCACGATGTCAGTCACTGATCGAGCGTAGCGTCCGAATCCGGGATCGCGCCTTAGGCTTCACCCATGGCTCACAGCACTCCGGCCGACGACGGCCCCACGCGACCAGACGGAACCCCCTTCCCGGCTCACCGCCCGGAGGACGAATGGCGGGAGCAGCTGGATCCGGAGGCATACCGCGTTCTCCGCGCCGCCGGCACCGAGGCTCCCTTCACCGGTGAGTACACCAACGAGAGCCGAACGGGGACCTACCGCTGCCGAGGCTGCCGTGCTGAACTCTTCCGCAGCGATGCGAAGTTCGACTCCCACTGCGGATGGCCAAGCTTCTTCACCCCACTCGCTGAGGATCGCATCATCCTGCTGGAGGACTCCTCCCTGGGCATGAAGCGCACCGAGGTGCGCTGCGCGGCCTGCGGAGGACATCTCGGGCACGTCTTCGCGGGCGAGGGCTACCCCACTCCCACAGATCAGCGGTTCTGCATCAACTCCGTGAGTCTGGATTTCGAGCCGCAGGAGTGACCCGCCTCACGCCGAGGCGCTGATGAGCAGTACGCCCGTGAGTGCCGCTGCAACACCGACGTACTGCACGGGCCGAAGGCGCTCTCGCAGAAGCCAGGCGGCAAGGACCGCCGTCACCACCGGATACAGCGAGCCGAGCACGGCAACGGTCACCAGCAGCCCCATGGTGGTCGCGACCCCGTAGGCAAGGTTGGCTGCGGCATCCAGCACTCCGATCGATGTCAACTGCCATGCGTCTGCTCGGCCTGAGCCCCGCCATGGCCTGGCCAACAGAAGGGGGATCGCCAGCACAGCGACAGTGGTGATGCGCATGCCCGTCATGGTCATGAGGGGGCTCGTGGCACTCCCCTCAGCCATCAGAACGAACATCCCTCCGAAGGCCAACGCGGCGATGGCCGCCAAGGCGAGCGGCACTAGGGCCTCTGCCCCCGTCAGCTCTGGACCACTGGCCAGCAGAATGCCCACGATCGCGAACGCCACTCCCAAGAGTGCGAGCGAGGACGGCTCCTCGCCACGAAGAAGCCCCACCGCTACCGGGATCACAACGGCTACGGATACCAGTGGCGACACGATGCCCATGGGTCCAAGCGCGAGCGCCCGATAGAAGGCCACCATGCCCACGATTCCGAGCAGGCCCGACCCGATGGCCCACGGCCAGAATCGTGCATCCGCTCCCCATGCACCCATCACCGTGGTCACCAGAGCCAAGGTCACCAGCCCCACCAGCTGTGAGAGCCCGTAGACGATCAGCACCGGCCGCCGCCGCGAGGCCACCCCGCCCAGGAAGTCGGCGGTGCCCCACATCAGGCTCGAAGCGAGGGCAAGAACAGCGGACACCGGCACAGGCTAGGCGGTGTCGACATCTGCGGCGGTGTCGGTGCGAGCGGCGCGGCTACCGTCGAAGCAGCCGTCGTCGGCGTAGCCTGCCGGAGTGAGAAGCATCTCCCGCACAGACGATCGGTTCGCCGATGCGGTGCAGGGGCTTTCCTCGGTGACCGTGCGCCCGGAGTTCATCCTCAACGAGGCACCGGCACCACAGCGGCTTGCTCCCTCGACGGTCGCCATGACAGCTGAGATGGCTGATCCGGAATCGGATCTGGTCTCCGGACGCTTCGTCCTCCTGCATGATCCCGATGGCGTGGACGAGTGGGATGGTTCCTTCCGAGCCGTCGCCTTCGTTCGCGCAGAACTGGAGTCCGAGTTCATCGAGGAGCCGCTTCTGCACGATGTGGGCTGGAGTTGGGTCACCGAGGTGCTCGCTCTGCGGCAATGCCACGCTCGTCACATCGGGGGCACCGTGACGCGCACGCTGGGCCGCTCCTTCGGCACGATGCACGAACGCCCGAGCGACGGGTACATCGAGATCCGGGCGTCGTGGACTCCCGAGGAGACGCCCGACGGCGCCACGAGGGACGATCTCGCCGAGCATGTCGCGGCCTGGCTGGATCTCATGGCTCAGGCGGCCGGCCTCCCGCCGGTTCCTGAAGGAGTCGTCAGCGTTGACTCGCGGCGCCCGCGGACCAGGAGCTGAGTCTCCTGACGCAGAGCACCGGAGAAGGGCCTGACAGAGCCAGCGCGGCCGACACCGCCCAGGAGCCGCTCGTGCCGCTAGAGCCACGTGACGGTGTCCCGTCGATCATGGTTGATGCTGATGACCTGATCGCATACTCCACGGATCTGGCCGCCGGTTCCGGCCCGGTCGCCATTGATGCCGAGCGCGCCTCGGGGTATCGCTACAGCCAACGGGCCTATCTCATCCAGCTCAGACGATCGGGGGCCGGGACTGCGCTCGTCGATCCCATTGCCCTGCCGGATCTCACACCGCTCGCGCGTGCCCTGAGCGGCACCGAGTGGATCCTGCATGCCGCTACCCAGGACCTTCCCTGCCTCGCGGAGGTCGGCTTGGTTCCAGACCGCCTCTTCGACACCGAGTTGGCTGGAAGGCTGCTCGGGCGGGAACGGGTGAGCCTTGCCGCGCTCGTGGAGAGCGAACTCGGCCTGCATCTGGAGAAGGGGCACGGTGCCACAGACTGGTCCGTGCGCCCACTCAGTCCCGCGCAGCTGAGGTATGCGGCGCTCGACGTGGAGGTTCTGGTCGAGTTGCGCGACGCACTGGCGGCGGCCCTCGAGGAGCAGGGGAAGACCGACCTCGCTCGACAGGAGTTCGTCTCCCAGATGTCCTTTCGCCCCCGTGAGCGCACGGAGGAGGAGTGGCGGCGCATGTCCGGGCTGCACAAGGTCCGCAAGCCACGTGCGCGGGCCATCGCTCGGGAGTTGTGGCGCACGAGGGATGACCTCGCAAGCCTGCGAGACATCGCCGTGGGGCGCCTGCTGCCGGACGCGTCGATCATCGTCGCTGCCCTGTCCGACGTGGACTCACTCCAAGGGCTCCGTGAGCTTGCGGGCTTTCATGGCCGCGGGGCGCAGAGATTCGCGAAGCACTGGTGGGCCGCCATCGAGCGGGCTCGAGGTCTTCCGGATGCCGAGTGCCCCGGACCGCCGCCACGAGCCGACGGCCCTCCACCGCCTCGCGCGTGGGCTGACCGTGATCCCGAGGCGTTCGCTCGACTGGAGTCGGCTCGACGCGTGCTGGCCGCCACGGCAGAGTCCATGGGAATGCCGGTCGAGAACCTTCTGACACCGGACACCGTTCGGCGCCTGTGCTGGCGACCGCCTGCGGAGATTGATGTGCTGACGGTAACTGCAGCGCTGGAGGCTGCCGGTAGCCGGCCCTGGCAGGTGACGGCCACCGCCGGCCCTCTGGCGCAGGCCCTGCTGAACGTCGACGCGCCAGAAGTTACCGATGAGTAGCCAGATAAGTTACTGACGGGTAATATCGCGTCATCGGACCGACTGCAGGGAGCTACCGTGTCGCGAAACATCCAGGACGTCGTCTTCGTGGACTCCGTCCGCACCCCCTTCGGCAAGGCTGGCAGCGCGCTGGCTGAGACTCGAGCCGACGACCTCGTCGTCAAGGTCTTTCGCGAACTGCTGAGACGAAACCCTGACCTGCCGGCCGACCGGATCGACGATGTAGCCGTCGCCGCGACGACCCAGATCGGCGATCAGGGCATGACGATCGGTCGGACAGCCTCGCTGCTTGCCGGGATTCCGCACACGGTGCCGGGGTACTCGATCGATCGCATGTGTGCCGGTGCCATGACAGCCGTCACCACCCTGAGCTCATCCATCATGGCCGGCGCCTACGACATCGCCCTGGCTGGCGGAGTGGAGAGCATGTCGCGCCACCCGATGGGCGATGGCATGGATCCCAACCCGCGCTTCATCTCCGAGCGTCTCGTCGACACTGATGCCCTCGTGATGGGCGCCACCGCCGAGAATCTCCATGATCGATTTCCTCAGCTGACGAAGGAGCGCACCGACGCCTTCGCCCTGGGCTCCCAGCGGAAAACGGCACAGGCCTACGCCGAGGGTTGGATTCAGCGGGACCTGGTTCCGATCGCGACCCGTTCACAGGATCAGGGCTGGGGTCTGCTCACCGAGGATGAGTCCATGCGCCCCGAGACGACTCTCGAAGGCCTGGGGCAGCTCAAGACACCGTTCCGTCCACATGGTCGCGTGACAGCCGGCAATGCGTCCGGCCTCAACGACGGCGCCACCGCGGCGCTCCTTGCCTCCGAGTCCACGGCTGACGATCTGGGACTGACCAAGCGCATGCGCATGGTGGGCTTCGCGTTTGCCGGCGTCGAGCCGGAGGTCATGGGCATTGGCCCTGTGCCGAGTACCACCAAGGCGCTGGCACGTGCTGGACTGTCCATCGACGACATCGACCTGTTCGAGGTCAACGAGGCCTTCGCCGTTCAGGTGCTCGCCTTCCTCGATCACTTCGGCATCGCCGACGATGATCCCCGCGTCAACCCGATGGGCGGCGCGATTGCCGTTGGCCATCCCCTCGCCTCGAGCGGCATCCGCCTGATGAACTACCTGTCTCGCGACTTCGAGCGCCATCCGGAGGCTCGCTACGGCATCACCACCATGTGCATCGGCCTGGGCATGGGCGGAACGGTCATCTGGGAGAACATCGGTCACGACGGGAGCAAGGCATGAGCACCGAGCACACGACCAACCCGGACGAGGTCGTCACCCACGCGCGGGTGCGACGTGTCACCCTCCCCCGAGGCGCCGGCACCATGGCGCTGATCACGGTCGACAACGACAAGGACCACACGCGCCCGACAACGTTCGGTCCCGCAGGACTGGCCTCCCTCGACGCAGCGATCGACGAGGTGGCTGCCATGACGGACATCACCGCCGTCGGCGTCACGGGCAAGCCGTTCATCTTCGCTGTCGGGGCTGACCTGTCCGCCATCCGCCGTCGGCGTCACGGGCAAGCCGTTCATCTTCGCTGTCGGGGCTGACCTGTCCGCCATCGGACTCGTCAATGACCGCAACGTGATTCTGGAGTTCGGTCAGTTGGGGCACAACGTCATGCGTCGCCTAGGCGAACTCGACGTTCCGTCCTTCGCCTTCGTGAACGGCGCGGCAATGGGCGGAGGCACCGAGCTGGCCCTGCACTGCTCCTACCGGACGATGTCGACCGCCGCCGCCGCCATGTCCTTGCCTGAAGTGTTCCTCGGCCTCATTCCCGGCTGGGGCGGGGCATGGCTCCTGCCGAATCTCGTGGGACCGGCCAACGCACTCGAGGTCATCGTCGCCAATGCTCTCCAGCAGAACCGGCAGCTGAAGCCCAAGGATGCCCTGCGTCTCGGCATCGTGGACGTGCTGTTGGAGTCAGCGGACTTTCTCGAGCAGTCCATGCAGTGGGCGGCAGACGTTCTCAACGGGAACGTCACGGTGGACCGGCCAGAGATCGACCGCGACAGCTGGGATGGCATCGTCGACTTCGCCACCGCGATGCTGGACGACAAGCTCCACGGCGCCACTCCTGCTCCCTATCGAGCGCTCGAACTCGTGAGGGCTGCCCGCACTGCCTCTCGATCAGATGGGTTCGACGCGGAGGACGAGGCCCTTGCCGATCTGGTGATGGGCGAGGACCTGCGCGCCTCCCTCTACGCCTTCGACCTCGTGCAGAAGCGAGCAAAGCGGCCCGTTGGGGTACCGGACAAGTCGCTGGCACGCCCCGTGCGCAAGGTCGGGGTCGTCGGAGCGGGTCTCATGGCGAGCCAACTGGCAATGCTGTTCGCCCGACGTCTGCAGGTTCCGGTCGTCATGACCGATCTGGACGACGAGCGAGTGCAGAAGGGTCTGGCCTTCGTCGAGAAGCAGATCTCCGCCGATCTCGACAAGGGTCGCCTCTCCCCGGACAAGGCCAACCGACTCCGCGCCCTCGTTACGGGATCCACCGACACGTCCGTTTTCGCGGATGCCGATTTCGTGATCGAGGCGGTGTTCGAGGATCTCGAGGTCAAGAAGCAGGTGTTCGCATCCTTGGAGGCCATCGTCACCGCGGAGTGCATTCTGGCGACGAACACCTCGTCACTCTCCGTGACCGCGATGGCGGCGGATCTGAGCCATCCTGAGCGTGTCGTGGGCTTCCACTTCTTCAACCCGGTGGCCGTCATGCCACTGCTGGAGATCGCGCGAGCAGGCCAGACGGACGATGGCACCGTCGCCACCGCCTTCGTGGTGGGCAAGCAACTGAAGAAGACCTGCGTGCTTGTTCAGGATGCGCCCGCCTTTGTCGTCAATCGACTTCTCACGCGATACCTGAACGAGGTGATCTCCGCCGTCGATGAGGGCACCCCTCTGGACGTCGCTGATCGCGCGAGCCGGCCCCTGGGCCTGCCCATGTCGCCCTTCGCGCTGCTGTCACTGGTTGGGCCCGCAGTCGCCCTGCATGTGTCCGAGACCATGCACCGGGCCTTCCCGGACCGCTACACCGTCTCAGAGAATCTCCGCAGACTCGTCGACGCTGGCGTGACGTCAGTCTGGCTGCCCACTGAAGGAGGCGGTCAGGAGATGGATCCTCGGGTCCCGGGCCTGCTGGTGCAAGGAGACTCCCCCTCCACCGAGGAGCAGCTCCTTGAGCGAATCGGTCTCGCTCTGGCCGATGAGGTGCGTCGCATGCTGGACGAGGGCGTCGTGGCAGAGGCCCAGGACATCGACCTGTGCATGATCATGGGCGCAGGATGGCCGTTCTGGCTCGGAGGCCTCACCCCGTACCTGGATCGATCGGGTGCGTCCGAGCGGGCGGCCGGATCCCGCTTCCTAATCCAGGGCGTGGCTTCCGTTCCCGCGTAGTCATCCGTAGCCGGCGAACTAGGTCCGATCAGTGACGCGATCCACGCTTGGCTCGTGGACGCGCCCCGCGATGGTCTCGACGATCTGACGTGAGATCTCCTGCGCAGTGAGTCCGCACGCGGCCAGAACTTCCGTGCGCCGCCCGTGGTCGAGAAAGGCCACCGGGACGCCCAGGCTCCGGAGGGGGACATCGACGTCGGCGTCCTGCAGCGCCCGCGAGATGCTCGAGCCGATCCCACCTGCTCGGATCCCGTCTTCGAGGACGATCACGAGCCGGTGGTCACGAGCCACGTCAACAATCGATGGTGCTACGGGGGATACCCAGCCTGGGTCGATCACCGTGGAGCCGATGCCCTGAGCCCGGAGCCGCTCGGACACATCGATTCCGATGGCGGCGAACGACCCGATCGCTATCACGAGCACATCGGATTCACCTGAACGCGCAAGGACGTCATAGCCGTCGCCCGTCGAGATGGCTCTGATGGATGGGCCCAGTGCCCCCTTCGGGAAGCGCACGACCGTCGGAGCATCCTCTACCGAGACTGCTTCTCTCAGCAGCCGTCGAAGGGTCTGCTCATCTCGAGGCGCGGCGATGCGAAGACCGGGAACAACTTGAAGCATCGCAAGGTCCCACATGCCGTTGTGGCTTGCGCCATCGTCACCCGTCACGCCCGCGCGATCAAGTACGAAGGTGACGCCGGCGCGGTGCAGCGCACAGTCCATCAGCACCTGGTCGAACGCCCGATTGAGGAAGGTCGCATACAGGGCCACGACGGGATGCAGGCCGGCGAATGCCATCCCTGCGGCACTGGTCGCCGCGTGCTGCTCGGCAATGCCCACGTCGAAGGTCCGCTCCGGGAACTCATGGTGAAAGCGTTCGAGTCCGGTGGGTCCCAGCATTGCCGCCGTGATTGCCACGACATCAGCACGCTCCCTGCCGATCCGCACAAGCTCGTCGCCGAAGGCACCGGTCCAGGTGGGTCCAGCTGCGCTGACCGGGCGGCCAGTGTCCGGATCGATCACGCCAACCCCGTGGAACCGATCCGCCTCATCGTTCTCTGCCGGACCATAACCCTGACCCTTGTGGGTGATCGCATGCACGATGACCGGTCCGCCGAAGTCTCGCGCGCGCTCTAATGCGAACTGCAACTCATCAAGGTCATGGCCGTCCACGGGACCGATGTACTTCAGGCCGAGATCCTCGAACATGCCCTGCGGGGCAACGATGTCCTTGACCCCCTTCTTCATCCCATGGAGGGCTCCATAGAGCGGATCCCCCACCACTGGTGTGCGATGGAGAAGTCGCTTGCCCCAGTCCATGAACTTCTCGTACCCGCGCGTCGTCCTGAGTGTCGAGAGGTGGTGCGCGACCCCGCCGATAGTCGGCGAGTACGAGCGACCGTTGTCGTTCACCACGATGACCATCGGCCGCTCCGACGTGGCGATGTTGTTGAGCGCCTCCCACGCCATTCCGCCGGTGAGCGCTCCATCGCCGATGACCGGGACAACATTGCGCACACCCAGCTCACCGGACAGCTCCAACGCCTTGGCGATTCCGTCGGCGTAGGACAGCGCCGTGGAGGCGTGCGAGTTCTCGATGACGTCGTGCACGCTCTCGGACCTGCTCGGATATCCGGAGAGTCCGTCACGCTGTCGGAGGGAGTCGAATCCACTGGCGCGGCCGGTCAGGATCTTGTGGACGTAGGCCTGATGTCCGGTGTCCCAGAGAATGACATCCTGTGGGGACGAGAACACGCGATGCAAAGCGATGCCCAACTCGACCACACCAAGGTTCGGTCCGAGGTGGCCGCCCGTGGCCGAGACCTTCTCTACGAGGAAGGCCCGGATCTCGGCCGCCAGCTGGGGCAGAGCCTCAGGAGCAAGGGCACGCACGTCGCTGGGATCAGCGATGCCTTCGATCAGAGCCACCACGTGATTCTAGGCGATCAGGAGCAACTGCGCTCGCACGGCACGAACCTCACGCAGTGTCGCTTGGTGAGCCGACCCGAGGGCTTCCAGGGCCTGAAGGACCTCACTGATCTCGTGACTGTCCAGCTGCTCGCCCAGCTCCCTGCGAGCCGACGCATACGCCGCCCGCAGCCCCGCCGTGGCCCCTTCAAGCTCCTGTTCGACCACCAGAGCAAGAGCTATCGGATACCGCCGGAGCGCTGACGTATGCAGTTCCGACGCCCCCCGATCCACAAGCCACGGCACAAGTCGCTCGAGGAACTCCTCGGTGTGCGGAGGCGGGAGATCCCGAGGCCACCCGCTCGGCAGCACAGCCATGGGTCGGTGTCGACTCAGAGGAGCGACCGAAGCACGTACTGCAGGATGCCTCCGTGGCGGTAGTAGTCAGCCTCACCCGGGGTGTCAATGCGCACGAGAGCTGTGAACTCCACCGTGCGACCGTCAGCTGCCACCGCCTCAACGTCGACCTCAGAAGGGGTCTGACCCTCGTTGAGCTCGGTGATGCCTCGGATGGTGAACACCTCGTCGCCCTGGAGCCCCAGAGCATCGGCACTCATGCCCTCCTGGAACTGGAGCGGCAGCACGCCCATTCCGATCAGGTTCGAGCGGTGGATGCGCTCGTACGACTCTGCGATGACTGCCTTGACTCCGAGCAGTGCCGTGCCCTTGGCCGCCCAGTCGCGACTGGATCCTGAGCCGTACTCCTTGCCCGCAAGCACGACGAGCGGAGTGTGGTGCGCGGCATACGCCATCGCGGCGTCGTAGACCGGGACCGTGAGATTGTCTGGCGTGGTGAAGTCGACCGTGAATCCGCCCTCGACATCGTGCAGCATGAGGTTCTTCAGGCGGATGTTCGCGAAGGTCCCGCGAATCATGACTTCATGGTTGCCCCGTCGTGAGCCGTAGGAGTTGAAGTCCGACGGATTCACCCCGTGATCGCGCAGGTACACACCAGCCGGGCTGTCAGGCTTGATGGTGCCCGCTGGTGAGATGTGGTCGGTGGTCACCGAGTCCCCGAGCTTGAGAAGGACCCGGGCGCCTGTGATGTCCTGAACCGGAGTCGGCTCGTGACCCATCCCGTCGAAATACGGTGGCTTGCGCACATAGGTGCTCGTCGGATCCCAGGAGAACGTGTCGCCGGTGGGTGTGGGAAGCGACTGCCACCGGTCATCGCCGGTGAACACGTCGGCGTTGCGGTGCACGAACTGATCTCGCGTGACCGCCGTGTCGATGACTTCCTGAATCTCCTGAGCAGTGGGCCAGATATCCGCGAGGAATACCCCATTGCCCTGCTCGTCGAATCCCAGCGGCTCGTTCCCAAGGTCGATATCCATCGTGCCGGCGATCGCGTAGGCGACGACCAGTGGCGGCGAGGCAAGGTAGTTCATCTTGACGTCGGGGTTGATGCGGCCCTCGAAGTTGCGGTTGCCCGACAGCACCGACACGACCGCCAGGTCAGCGTCGTTGACCGCCGCACTGACCTCAGGGATCAACGGACCGGAGTTGCCGATGCAGATCGTGCATCCGTAGCCGATGACGTTGAATCCGAGCTTGTCCAGATAGGGCAGGAGCCCGGCCTTCTCGTAGTAGTCGGTGACCACCCGGGATCCTGGGCCCAGGGTCGTCTTGACCCATGGCTTGCGGGACAGGCCTCGCTCGACGGCCTTCTTAGCCACCAGCCCGGCACCGATCATCACGAAGGGATTCGAGGTGTTGGTGCAGGAGGTGATGGCGGCGATTGCCACCGCACCGTTCGCGACCTGCACGGGTGCACCGTCAATCACGGTGTCCACGACGGCAGCAGGATCCTTCGTGTACGAGGTGACGTCCCTCTCGAACGCGGCCTTCGCCTCGCTCAGGAGAATGCGATCCTGCGGGCGCTTCGGACCGGCCAAGGACGGAACAACAGTCGAGACATCGAGTTCGATGTACTCCGAGTACACGGACTCCTTGCTGGGGTCATGCCACAGCCCCTGCTCACGGGCATACGCCTCGACGAGCTCGATCTGCTGATCGGAGCGACCCGTAAGGCGCAGGTATTCAATCGTCGAATCGTCGATGGGGAAGATGGCCGCCGTCGAGCCGTACTCGGGAGACATATTGCCGATGGTCGCCCGGTTCGCCAACGGCACTGCTCCGACGCCGTCGCCGTAGAACTCGACGAACTTGCCCACGACACCGTGCTTGCGGAGCATCTCCGTGATCGTGAGCACCAGATCAGTGGCCGTGGCTCCGGCCGGCAGCTCACCGGTGAGCTTGAAGCCCACCACGCGTGGGATGAGCATCGACACCGGCTGACCGAGCATGGCCGCCTCAGCCTCGATACCGCCAACGCCCCAGCCGAGGACGCCGAGACCGTTGACCATCGTGGTGTGCGAGTCCGTTCCGACGACGGTGTCGGGATAGGCCTGCCCGTTCCTGGCCATGATCACGCGGGCAAGTGCCTCGATGTTGACCTGATGGACGATCCCCTGCCCGGGCGGCACCACCTTGAACTCGTCGAAGGCGCTCTGACCCCACCGCAGGAACTGGTAACGCTCCCTGTTCCGCGTGTACTCCAGATCCACATTCAGTTGTTCGGAGTCCGCAGCGCCGAAGAAGTCTGCGATCACCGAGTGATCGATGACCAGTTCGGACGGATTGAGCGGCTCGATCTTCGTGGGATCCCCACCGAGCTCCTTGACGGCCTCACGCATCGTGGCGAGATCCACCACAACAGGCACACCGGTGAAGTCCTGCATGACGACGCGGGCCGGGGTGAACTGAATCTCCTGCGTGGGCGCTGCCGAGGCATCCCAGTCACCGAGAGCCGATATTGCCGCGGCGGTGATGTTGGCCCCATCCTCGTTGCGGAGGAGGTTCTCCAGCAGGACCTTGTGGGTGAAGGGCAGCCGTCCGGAGTTGGGCACCGAGGCGATGCGGAAGATCTCATAGGACTCCGACCCGACGGCCAGCTCCCCGCGTGCTCCGAAACTGTCGATGCTGCCCACCGGAATTCCCTTCCATCGGTCCCCGATTATCTCGACGTCAAGATATCGCATGGCCGAGCGCAGCCACGCGGTCACCGACTGAGCAATGCCACCGTCTCCAGGTGATGCGTCATCGGGAAGGCGTCGAATGACTTGAGGGAAGTCATGCGATAGCCCGCTGCCCGGGCCACAGCCAGGTCGCGCGCGAGCGCCACGGGATCACAGGCGACGTACACCAGTCGCGGGATCTCAGCGGACGTCAGCGTTGCCATCAGCTGCTCCCCCACCCCAGCGCGTGGCGGATCGAGGATGACTCCGTCGGGAGCCTCATGGTCGGCCCCCGAGATCCATGCCGCCGTGTCCGCCTCGTGGACGACGACCTGGGGCAGATCACTCAGCGCGCTGCGCGCGATGCTCACCGCCGATGGGGAAGCCTCCACGGCGTCCACGCGTCCGTCCAGACCCACGGCAGTCCCGATGAACGCGGCGAACAGACCTGCTCCCGAGTACAGATCCCACCAGTGCTCGCCCGCCCGCGGCTGCGCCATCTCCATCACGGTGCCCACCAGTGCCTCCGGGAGCCCTTCATGGACCTGCCAGAAGTCCGATGCCGGGATCTCCCACGTGCGGTCGAATACCCGGCGAAGGGTGCTGGGGCTGACAACGGACGCTGGGCTGTCAATGGATGGCTCAGCCAACACGCAATGGTCGACGGGAATGACCTCGTGACTGCGATGCCTCCTGAGTCCGACCACTCCCGCATCGTCACGCGACCAGCGAACCCTCGTCATCCACCCGCATCCGTCCGGATGGCCGGGCAACTCCTCGACACGAATGCCCAGTTTCCCGATGGCAGCATCGTCTAGGCCGGCGAACCGCTGAAGGCTGCTGACGAGAACCTCGCGCTTCAGGTCGCGCTGCCGGGTAAGGCTCACATGCTGGAAGTCGCACCCGCCGCATCCCCCCGGGCCGGTCCACGGGCACGGTGGCTCCACCCGATCCTCGGATGCATCGATGACCGCCACCGCATCAGCGCGCACGATCTTGCGATTGACGGCGGTCACGACCGCCTCGACTCGTTCACCCGGGATCGCGTGTCGGACGAAGATCGTGCGACCGGCATGGTGCCCGATCGCATGACCGCCGTGCGCGATGCTCTCGACCTGAATCGGGAATCGATCCCCGACCCGCAGGGACGTGTCAGGCGCCTTCGTCTGATGTGTCATGAGCCCCCTCCAGCTGCCAAGGGACGCTCGTGACCATCACGCCTGGCACGAACAGAAGTCTGCTCTTGAGCCTGAGGGCCGACTGATTGTGCAGGATCTGCTCCCACCAATGGCCCACGACGTACTCGGGGATATAGATGGTCACCAGATCCTGGGGGTGCGCCTCACGGAGCTGCTTGACGTAGTCGAGCACTGGTCGGGTGATCTCGCGGTACGGCGAGGCCAGCACCTTCAAGGTGATCGGAATCCGCTGCTGCTCCCACTCCCGCTGGAGAGTGGCGGTCTCGCTTCGATCCACATCGACCGTGACCGCCTCGATCACGGTGGGCCGTGATGCTCGGGCATAGGCCACCGCTCGCAGGGTCGGCTTGTGGACCTTGCTCACGAGGACGATGACATGGACGCGGGCGGGCAGCGTCGTCTTGGCGTCGCCGAACGTCATCATCTCTCTGCGCACGCGCTCATAGTGACTGTGTATCGCCTGCATGAGCAGGTAGATGATCGGGATCGCGACAACGACGATCCAGGCCCCCTTGGAGAACTTCGTGACGAGGACGATCACCAGGACGATCCCGGTCATCACCAGCCCGAAGCTGTTGACCGCCCTGGACCTGCGCATCCGACGACGAACGCGCGCATCCATCTCGTCACGCAGTTCGCGCGTCCAGTGCCGGACCATGCCCGTCTGGCTCAGGGTGAAGGACACGAACACCCCGATGATGTAGAGCTGAATGAGACTGCTTACGTCGGCCTGAAACACGATCACGAGAACGATCGCGAGACTGGCCAGCGTCATGATGCCGTTGCTGAACGCGAGGCGATCACCTCGCGTGTGCAACTGCCGAGGCAGATACCCGTCCCTCGCGAGCACCGAGCCCAGAACGGGGAATCCTGTGAACGCAGTGTTGGCCGCCAGCGCCAGGATGGTGGCCGTGGCGATGGCGATCACGAGGACCGGCAACCCTGATCGATGGAATACCGCATCTGCGATCTGGACGATGACCGTCTTCTGCGCCTGACCGGCCGGCAGTCCGATCAGGTCGGCATCGCTCTCGGTGATCTTGACCTGCACTCGGACCGCGAGCCAGGTGATGCCGGCGAACATGGCCATGCTGATGAATCCGAGCAGGGCCAACGTCGTGGCGGCGTTGCGGGACTTCGGCTCCTTGAAGGCGGGAACGCCGTTGGCCACGGCCTCGATTCCCGTCAGGGCCGTGGTTCCGGAGGAGAAGGCCCGGGCCACCAGGAATGCCAAGGCCAGCCCCGCATAGGAGTCCTGGGCGACGATGTCCCAACCGGCACTCTCGGCCAGCAGTGACTCTCCGAAGATGAACATCTCGATCAGCGCCCAGCCGATCATCGCGAAGATCGAGGCGATGAACAGATAGACCGGAATCGCGAACAGGGCACCCGATTCGCGCACGCCCCTCAGGTTGAAGGTCATAATGATGACGATGAATCCCACCGCAAACCACACGTTGTGCTGCTCGACGAACGGGATGATTGATCCGAGGTTCGCGACCGCCGCAGAGATGGACACGGCCACCGTGAGCACGTAGTCGATCAGCAGCGACGATGCCACGAAGACCCCTGAGCGCGGACCCAGATTGCGCTCCACCACCTCGTAGTCGCCGCCGCCGCCGGGGTACGCATGGACTGTCTGGCGATAGGAGGCGATGACGGTGAAGTAGACAATGACCACGGCGGCTGCCACCCAAAGGCCGTACTGGTAGAGCGAGAAGCCGCCCAGCGCGAGCACCAGGAGAATCTCCTGGGTGGCGTAGGCGTTCGACGACAGCGCGTCGCTGGCGAAGACGGGAAGCGCAATGCGCTTGGGAAGCATCGTGTCGCCGAGCCGTTCATTGCTCAGCGCACGACCCAGGAAGAGACGCTTCATGACGTCCGAGGTCGGCACGTCAGACGACACTACCCCCGCCTGCGGATCGGCTCATGCCCAGTATGCGTGTACCGTTCACACGTGCACATTGTCATCCTCGGGTGCGGTCGCGTCGGATCTCAGTTGGCGCACCGCCTCGACGAACTCGGACACTCCGTCGCCGTCGTCGATCAGGATGCCGGTGCCTTCCGCAAGCTGAGCCCGGATTTCACCGGCCAGACGGTCAAGGGCGTGGGATTCGATCGCGAGACCCTGGAGAGCGCTGGCATCACGAGGGCGCACGCCTTCGCTGCCGTCAGTTCCGGCGACAATTCGAATATCCTCGCAGCCCGCGTCGCTCGCGAGACGTACGGAGTCGATGAGGTGGTCGCCCGCATCTACGACCCCAGACGAGCGCAGGTCTATGAACGGCTCGGGATTCCCACGGTTGCCACCGTGTCCTGGACAGCTGGACAGTTCATGCGGCGCATCCTCCCGCTGGGTGCAGAGGACGAGTACCGCGATCCCAGCGGCACCGTGATCCTCGCCGAGGTGCATGTGGGCGAGCCTTGGCTTGGCCAGCGATCCACTGATCTCGGTATCGCCAGCGGTGCGCGCATCGCCTTCATCACGCGATACGGCCAGGCTTTGCTGCCCGATTCAGAGACGGTGCTGCAGGACGGCGATCTCGTGCACTGCCTCTTCCTGGACGACATGCGCCAGCGGGTCGAGCGGGTGTTCGAGCAGGGACCGGACGTGGAAGCCTCATGAGAGTCGCTATCGCCGGAGCCGGCAATGTCGGCCGAGCCATCGCCCGCGAACTGGTCGGCAACGGCCACGAGGTGCTCCTCATCGACCGCGACTCCGAGTTGGCCCGTCCTGGGGTCGTCGAGGGTGCCGAGATGCTCATGGCCGACGCCTGCGAGGTCACTGCGCTTGATGAGGCCCAGCTCGCGAGCTGTCAGGTGGTCGTCGCCGCCACCGGGGACGACAAGGTAAACCTGGTGGTCTCCCTGCTCGCCAAGACCGAGTACGGCGTCCCCAGAGTGGTCGCCCGCGTGAATCACCCCAAGAACGAGTGGATGTTCGACGAGTCCTGGGGTGTCGACGTGGCGGTATCCACGCCACGCATGCTTTCGGCTCTCGTCGAGGAGGCCGTATCGGTCGGCGATCTCGTGCGCCTCTTCACCTTCCGCCAGGGTGACGCGAACCTGGTGGAGATCACGCTCTCGGCAGACTCACCGGTGGTCGGCCAGCGGGTGGGCGATCAGGATTGGCCACAGGACACCGCCCTTGTCGCGATTGTCCGTGGACCCAGAGTGATCGCCCCGACCCCCGATGACCCACTGGATGTGGGCGACGAGTTGCTCTTCGTGGCGTCGCCCGAGACCGAGCCCGAACTTCAGCGCCTACTCGGACACATGTGACTCCGGGCAGTTCCCGCCCGAACCGTCCTGACCTCTTCCGTCAGTCCCGCTCACCCTCGCCGCGACGGGCACGGTAGACCGGCGCAAGCACGCGGTAGGTCGCATAGGCGGCAGCCAGATACAGCGGCCAGCCGAGCACCACTTTGGCGATGCCCAGCGCGGCGACGGAGCCGGACAGGTACAAGGGCACCTGCACCACAACGCGCAGGCCGAACACGCCGACCCAGATCCACGAGGCCGCCGCGTACACCCGCCGAAGATCCGGCTCCTGCCTCCATCGGGTGCCCTCACCCGTGAGAAAGCCCATAGCGATACCGAGGAGAGGCCACCTGATCAGGATGGATACCAAGAAGGCGATGCCGTACCCGATATTGAGCAGCAGCCCGGGCAGAAACACATCCTCGGCCTTGCCTGTGCGTGACGCGAACCACGCGGCGATCAGCAGTCCGATGAAACCGGCCAGCACCTGCTGCAACGGCTGGCGCCGGACAAGCCGCCAGCCCACGATCAGCACCCCGGCTGCGATGGCGGCGATCAGAGAGGTCTGCAGGTTGCTGCCCGTGACCAGATAGCCCACGACGAACACCACCGTCGGAAGACCAGAGTCGATGATTCCGCGCCAGCCGCCCAGTGCACGCTCGAGCAGCAGCGCCTCCTGGCGCACGTCCTCGACCGACTCCAGTTCGGGTGCGTGGTCGGATTCGTGCTCGTGCTCGGCTTCAGTCTCCTCGCTATCCCCATCCCCGGCACTTGACGGGGAGGACGGCCCGGAGGCCGTCACCCGCTGCTCGGTTTCAGTTCGTACCGTGGGTTGTAGATCGTGGGGTTGTCGGTGTGGCAGGTCAGGCGGCCGCGCACCACCATCGAACGCCCGGCGTCGATCCCGGGAATACGACGCCTGCCCAACCACACCACCGTGACAGAGCCGGATCCGTCGTCTAGCTCGACCTCCAGAGCGGGTGCGGCGCTGCGCGGCCGAATCGTGACACTGCGAACGATGCCCCGCACGACCACAGGCGCCCCAGGAGTGCAGAGGTTGATCGACTGCACGTCCGGGTCGTTCCCCCCCTGCGCCTGAGTCTGGAGCTCGGCTGCCTCTGCCTCCGACCTCGTCCTCGTCAACCGACCCCACCACGAGTCATGGCGGGGTTCGGTCGCGGCAGGAGCCGAGTTCATCGCGTCTCCGTGATCTCCGGACCGCGCTCGAACGGCGAGGGCAGTTCGGGATCGGCCGGCGCAACGGCCTTCTGCTGCGGAAGCCGGATGGGTATGGGCGCCCCGACCGGCATGGCCTCATCGCCACGAACGATCACCAGGCTGCGCACCATCGCCTCCAGAGCGTCAGCGGCTTCGCCGGGACGCGCCGCAGCCCCGAGGAAGACCGCGCGCAGGAACCACCGCGGCCCCTCCATGCCACAGAACCTGGCGGGCTGGAGCCCGGCGGAGCCATCCGAGGGAGACACCTGAGCACGCAGCTCAGGGCCGAAGGGACCCTCGACGACCTCAACGAGACCGCCATTGGCATTGATCGATGAGGCGATCTGGCCCCGAATGTCCTCCCAGAGCCCGCCGCTGCGCGGTGCCGCGTACGGCTGCACCTGCACCATGCCATCGGGCCGGTTCAAGGTCAGCTGCGTCACCGCCCCGGTGTCCTGATCCGCCTGCGCCTGCACATCGATGCCGGCGGTGGGCGTGATCAGCACAGATCCCAGGTCGAGGCGCTCCACTCCATCGTCAGCAACCTCAGCGACGTCCCATGGGCCGCCGTTGATCCTGTCCATCACGCTTCTCCCTTCCAGCACGAGTTCGTGTGCGCCAACCTAGTGGTGCGTGCCATCACGATCCTGTTGACCCGAATCCATCCGACCCACGGTGCGATCCGGGAAGCCGCTCCACCGGGACCAGAGCAGCCGTGGATACCGGCTGCACCAACAGTTGGGCGATGCGGTCGCCTCGCTGGATCTCATAGTCCGTAGCCGGGTCATGGTTGATGATCACCACAGAGATCTCACCGCGGTATCCCGCATCGATCACGCCCGGTGCATTCACCAGGCCGATTCCATGCCGCGCCGCCAGACCGCTGCGAGGACACACGAGTGCGACGTACCCCGGCGGGAGGGCCAGCGTGACCCCGGTGGGCACCATGGCTCGCTGACCGGGGCCGAGTCGAAGGCTCTCACGACTGCGGAGATCCAGACCGGCGTCGCCGGGGTGCTCATACGCCGGCACAGGCAGGTCAGGATCGATCATGGTGACGAGCACGTCCACCCGATCGGTGCTGCCGCTCATGGATTCAACTCGAAGGGAAGGTCCTCGCCCTCAGGCCGCCACGAGGGACCGCCCTCGGCTCGATCGCGCACCGCCTCCATCACATTGTCCGCGTTGCCATGGTCCACGAAGTGCTGGAGCGGCACCTGGACGAAGATCGCTGCGGCCCGAACAGCCACGACGCCATCTGGGGCGTCCAGACGACCAGTGGCGCGCGTGAACACGCGTCGGCCCTTGACGCCCACCACCTCCGCGTCCACATGCAATGTGGTGCCAACCGGGACGGGGCGACGGAAGTCGCATTCCAGTCGTCCCGTGACCGCAGGGCTCGCGAGCAGCCAGTTCAGGGAACCCAAGATCTCATCAAGGGCCGTGCTCAGGACCCCTCCATGAGCCAGACCGGGAGCCCCCTGGTGATGCTCGGTGACCCGAAAGAGTCCAGAGACCCGCAGCCCTTCCTCAGCCGTGATCTCCATGTGCAGACCAGTGGGATGGTCCTCCCCGCATCCGAAGCACCAGCGGTAATGAGAGGGAATCGCCGCGCCCGGCGATGGTGCGTGATCAGAACGGGCGGGCAGAACCGCATCCTCAGGAACAGCCGCCGGCATGCTGGTGCGTGAACCTGTCTCAACCGCCACGGCTCGACAGTACCTCTACCGCCCCAGGCCATGACACGCTGTGTCCATGATGTCCGGTGAGTCGATGGCCCAGGGCGCCCAGGGCGGTCGCAGCATCCCGCTCTATCGGGAACGCATGCTCCCGCGGTGGTGGGTGTGGGGTATCACGACGGGTCTGGTCTCTATGGTGGCCATTGCCTATGGAGCGGCGCTGGGAGCGTCAGCTGGCTGGGTGGTGGCGGCCGCGGGCCTCGCGCTGGTCACGGCACTGATCGTCATCACGTCGCCCGTCCTGCAGATCACGACGGAAGGAATCCGTGTCGGTCGTGCCCGACTCCCCCGCCACGCCATGGGAACCGCCGTCGCCCTGTCGCCGGAGGACGTTCGGGCCGCACGGGGACCAGGCTGCGACGCACGCCTGTTCGTGGCCTTGCGACCCTGGCACGCGTCAACCGCGGTGCGGGTGGACGTTGCCGATCCCGACGATCCCCATCCTGCTTGGCTCATCACCACGCGTGACCCGGAGCGCGTCCTCGCCACTGTTGCTGCCACGATGGTGCCCTGACGACCGAGCACACATCCGAGCATGCAGGAGGAGCGGAATGTCTGAAGCCACGCCCGTTGAAGTCTCCCCCAAGGTGGAGATGAATCCGCTTGCCCATGTGATTGCGCCGATCGCCGCGATCGGCGCCACGATGCTCGTCCGAAAGATGATGAACTCCAGCTACGAGCGCGTCACCGGTCACCCTGCACCAGCGCCCCGTGACCCGGCCGTCTCCTTCGGTCGTGCCCTGATGTGGACCGCCGTCACGGCAGCAACCGCAGCAGTCGTCGAGGTGGCCGTCTATCGCCTGGCCAACGAGTGGGGCCGCAGGCAGGCCTAGCCCCACACCGCCGGGATCGGCAGAGGGGGCGTGCGCTCCAGTGTCAGGCGCATTCCGAGCAGACGGGGCCGCTCTTGCCCTCATGGTCCAGCTGGCTGCGGTGCTGCACGAGGAAGCACTTCACACAGGTGAACTCGTCCGACTGACGTGGCAGCACGCGAACGGTCAGACTCTCGTCGGACAGATCCGCGCCCGGCAGCTCCAGGCTCTCGGCCAGATCCGCCTCGTCGACATCCACCGCAGATGACGCCTTGTCCGCCCGTCGAGCCTTGAGCTCTTCGAGGCTGTCCTCTGCGAGCTCCTCGTCAGTCTTGCGAGGTGCGTCGTAGTCGGTCGCCATGAGTGTCCTAGCCCTTCGTCCAAGTGAACATCCGCCTCCATCGAAGGCATGCGCGGAGATTGTGCCCCATCGCACTTTCCACGCCGTGGCAGGGTAGCCCCCACGGCGCTAGCGTGCACAGGCAGGCGTCGACCGACGCGCATTCGAATCCATCAGGAAGGGAGCGATCCATGCCCCTCTATGCCCTCGGCGATCGCACACCCAGCATCGACCCCACTGCCTTCGTGCATCCGGACGCGGTCATCATCGGCGACGTCACGGTCGGCTCCGAGTCGAGCATCTGGCCCACCACCGTCCTCCGGGGAGACAGCGGCGCCATCGTTGTCGGCCGTCAGACCTCCGTCCAGGACGGCACCATCGTCCACTGCACGTCCAGCCACGACACGATCATCGGCGACCGATGCGTGGTCGGGCACAACGCTCATCTCGAGGGGTGCCGCATCGAGGACGACTGCCTCATCGGATCGGGTTCCATCGTGCTGCACCGGGCCCTTGTCGGGCCGCACGCCCTCGTGGGTGCCGGCGCTCTGGTCGGCAATGACAAGGTCGTCCCCCCGTTCGCGCGCGCCCTCGGGCTCCCGGCTCGGATAACCGAGGGTGCCGTGAGCCCCGGCGACTTCGACGAGGCGGTGCGCATCTACGTGGGCAACGCACACCGGTACCGAGCCGAACTCCGCCGCCTGGCGTGACGCGCTCGCTCGCCTAGGACCTCAGGGCAGGTCGTCCGCCTTCACCTCAATGAGAAGCGCCCTCAGGTCGGCCGCGATCTTCGGCGCGGCCGCAACGAACATCGGATCGAGATCGTCCTGACCGTGCAGGCCGGTCACCTCGAGTCCAGCCTCGCGGCAGATCAGGGCACCAGCAGCGTGATCCCATGGATTGAGTCCGAACTCGTAGAACGCGTCGAGACGACCCATGGCCAGCCAGCAGAAGTCCACCACCGCGCACCCGGTTCTGCGCACGTCGCGAACGCGGCCGATGACGCCTGACAGCACCTGAGCCTGGCGCTCTCGTCGTTCGGCCGAGTATCCGAAGCCCGTCGCGACGAGCGCCTGGTCCAGGTCAGCACACTCACTGCCGCGAAGCCGCTCCACAGCTCCCCGACGCACCAGCCAGGCGCCATGTCCTCGGACGGCCACCACAGCCTCGTCGAACTCGGGCACCACGACGACTCCGAGCACCATGCCATCGGCGTCCTCCAAGGCCACCGACACGCCGTACATCGGGATCCTGAAGAGGTAGTTGACGGTCGCGTCCAAGGGATCCACGATCCATCGACGACCCGATGAGCTGCTGCGCTCGCCGCCCTCCTCACCAAGGAAGCCGTCGTCTGGGAATGCTGACAGAACCGTGTCGACGATCATCCGCTCGGCTGTGCGATCCATGGTGGAGACCGCGTCGGTCGGCGTGCTCTTGGTGTCCACCTTCAAGGCGCGGGGCCGCTCGTCTCTCAGAAACGAGGCCGCCGTGGTTGCCGCCCTCCACGCCGTAGGAAGCGCAGAGTGTGCGGCAAGCAGATCGGCCAGGTTCGCATGGGATTCCATCACCCCATCCTGCCGGACGCACCCCATCCTGCCGGACGCTCCCGCGCGACCGCACCGGCCTGGCCGATACCGTCTGATCGTGCTGACCGCCTACCGCTCGAGCCTGCGTCTCCCGGGTGCTGCTCGGTTCTCGTCCACCGGCTTCCTCGCACGTCTGCCCGTGGCCATGGTCGGACTGGGGATCGTCCTCCTCGTCAGCGAGCGCACCGGCTCGTATGCGGCAGCCGGAATCCTGTCAGCCTCCTTCCAGCTGCCGGCTGCGCTCGGTGCGGTGGTGACAAGCAGATGGGTCGACCGTCTCGGCCAGCACCGGCTGCTTCCGTGGCTGGCACTGCTCAACGCTGCCTTCCTGATCGCCTTCGTGATGAGTGTCGAGTCGGGCGCCCTCCTGATCGTCCAGGCCCTGGTCGTGGCCGCGGCAGGCCTGACCCAACCAGCAATCGGATCCATGATCCGGGCTCGATGGGCCGCTCTTGCGACCCGTCCATCGGACCTGCGCAGTGCGTTCGCACTCGAGAGCATCATCGACGAGCTGATCTTCACTGTCGGGCCCCTCGCCACGGCCTTGATCGCCTTCCAGCTGGGGCTGCCTCTTCCCTTGATTCTGGCGGCCGCCCTGGGCCTGGCCGGTGGCATCCTGCTCGCGCTGCAGCGGCGAACGGAGCCGCCCCTGGGAACGCTGGGCGACCACGAACCGTCAAGGACCGGGGCTCTGCGGCACCCGGGAATGGTGCTGGTGGTGGCCGCTGCCATGGGCGTCGGTGCCGTCTTCGGAACCTACGAGGTATCCGTGGTCGCGTTCACGCAGGAGGCGGGTTCCCCCGGCTCCTCCGGGCTCGTGCTCGGGGTATGGGCCTTCGGCAGCCTGCTCGCGGGCATTTGGTTCGGCTCACGCACCTGGACCATGACCCTGGGCCGGCAGATGTTCGTGATGCCGGCGATCTTGGCCGTTGTCCTGATTCCCGCGCCCTTCACTCCTTCTATCCTGACCCTCACCATCGCCACCGTGATCGCCGGCATGGCCGTGGCACCCACGCTGATCGCCGCCTTCAGCATCACCGAGCGACTCGTGCCCTCGAGGCAGTTGACAGAGGGGCTCACGTGGACGAATTCGGGCCTTGCCATCGGCTTCTCGTTCGGGACTGCGACCGCCGGAGTGGTCGTGGACTCCTGGGGCCCATCGTGGGGCTTCGCCCTCGCGATCGCGGGCGCGTCCTTCGCGGCACTCATGGCTTCATTCGGGCAGTCGGCCTTCCGCGTAGCCGAGCGCCGTGCCACGCCGGAGATCCCGGTCGCCGCGTGGAACACCGATCCACTGCCCGGCCCCCATCCCTGGGGAGTGACCGACAGTCCCCCCATCGTGGGCGCGACGACCCCACCATCGCCGGACGACGATGTGACCGAGCAACAGTGACGCGTGGAGCGAAGATGGACGCACTTGTCCCGTCCGGAGGCATGAGGCGCTAGGTTCGTCCTAGCGGGATGGTCCCGCGGTGAGACGTGGGGAGTCGGTCCTGCAGACGTTCAGCCCCCGTGAGGTGCAGGCACGCGTACGAGCCGGCGAATCCGCCGACGCCATCGCGGCCACCACCGGATGGGATCTTGAGAAGGTGCTTCGCTATGCGGAGCCACTGATGGATGAGCGCGCCTTCATCGCCCGTCAGGCCGCCTCCGTCGAGGTTCGCCGGTCCGGTGGCGGTGCGACACTGGCCGAGTCGGCGCTCACCATCGCCGGTTCCGCTGGCGAGTCGGACATTGCCTGGGATGCCTTTCGCCGCGATGACGGTCGGTGGATCGTGACGGCAACCCTCCCCGATGGAGCCATGGCCTCATGGAGCTATGACCACCAGGGTCGCAACGTCCATGCCTTGGACGATGTCGCTCGAGCGCTGATGGGGGCAGCCCCAGCCACACCGACGGACGACGTGGACATCGTCGAGGCCCTCGACCTCGCGGCGGAGACTCCCGCCGCCCGCCAGCAGGCCGCTACCGCGGAAGCTCCCACCCGACCCCGCCTCGTCGCCGTCCCCGCCGCCGTCGACGATGGCGACCAGACGGGAAGCGTCGAATCGGCAGGGACTTCCGCCGTCCCGCATCCGTCAACACAGGACCTCGACGGGGCTGAGTCACCAGCGGTGAATTACGAGCAGGAGACGATCACACTTCCGCGTGAGAGCGACAAGGGCACCAGCCCCGAGGCACCCGCCGCCGATGAGCCCAAGCCCGCGGCAAAGCCCCGCAAGGCACGTGGACGCAAGGGCCGCACGAGCATTCCCAGTTGGGACGAGATTCTGTTCGGGGCCGGAAAGACCGAGGACTGATCCTCAGCCCTGCTGCTCGTCGTCGACGAACGGCAGCGGAGTCGAGGAGATGTGCGCCGTTTTCGCCCGGGACGCGGTCGTGCGCGATTGATAGTGCCGTCGGCAGAGCACTTCGTACGCCACGGCATCTGCCATCGCCGCTCCCGTATCCCCCACCATCACCTGATCGCCTTCGATCACCATCTCGCCATTCACCGTGCGCGCATTGTGAATCGCCCGGTTTCCGCACCAGCACAGTGCTTCCACCTGCAGGACCTGAGTGCGATCGGCAAGTTCCACCAGGCGGGCCGAGCCAGGGAACAGTCGCGTTCGAAAGTCCGTCATGATGCCGAAGGCGTAGACGTCGACACCGAGGTCGTCAACGATCGACGCCAGTTGCTCGATCTGCGTCTCGGTGTAGAACTGTGCTTCGTCGCAGATCAGGTAGTCGACCCGGCCCCCCAGGGATAGGCGCTCCACCACGACCTTCCGCAGGTCAAGGCCATCGTGAACCTCCACGGCAGTGACGGAGAGCCCGAGACGGCTGGACAGCACGGACTCCCCCGCGCGATCCAGACGTGTGAGCACGACCCCCGAGCGACCACGAGCCGAGTGATTGAAGTCCATCTGCAGTGCGAGGGTCGACTTGCCGCAATCCATCGTCCCGGCGTAGAAGATCAGTTCGGCCACCGGCTCATCCTGACATGCATCGTCCCATCACAGGCGCTCATCCCCTATCCGGGTGAACAGGCTCTACGTCCGTGCCATCAGGAGGGGAATGAGAAGCTCGTCGGCGCTCAAGGACCCGTGCTGACCGATCAGGCCGGACACCGTGCGATCGACGCGGCTGGCCATCATCCAGTCCTCCCTGGCCACGGCGACAACGTCGCCGATGCGCTCGGCGAGGAGGGGGTCCACTGGCCCCATCAGACCCGCGTCGATGATCTCCTCACGGGTGAAGATGTCAACGCGATCAGCCAGCTCGCCGCGCCACCTGTCAGCGACAGCATCCTGCGCACCCACCTCGGTGTACACATGGCGAACCCGCGGCTCCCCGGCCCACCGGCGCACTCCGCCCGACAACGAGCGATGATCCTCCAGAACGATGCGCCTCTCCTCCGGACAGTCCACCATCCCGTGATCCGCCGTGACGAGGAGCACCGAATCGGGCGCAAGGCTCTCGCGGAGCCCAGCGATCAGACGGTCCACTCGCGTCAGCGCCGCGCCCCAAGCCGAGCTCCCCACCCCCATCTCGTGACCCACCCGGTCAAGCTCGCCCCAGTAGACGTACGTGAACGACGGACCCCCAGAAGCCTGAACAGCGCGAAGTCCCGTGACTCGATCGTCGATGCTCTCCACGCCGCGGTACTCCCCGCCCCTGAGCACGGCCCGAGTCAGACCAGAGTTCACATAGGCCTGAGGCGACAGGGTCGAGACCACGACTCCCTGCTGCGCGAGCCGTTCGAAGACCGTTGTCTCCGGCTGCACGGCCAGCGGCGTCGGATGGTGTCCCCATTGCAGGGGCGACAGGACTGCGCCCGTATCGGGGAGTTCGAAAGAGGCGCCGACGAATCCGTGGCGGCCGGCCAGCTCGCCCATCCCCACGGAGGCCAGGCCCACAGGTGTGGTGGTCGGAAAGGCGGCATCGATCTGGGCTCCCGGCAGGTCGGCGAGGTTAGGTACCGCCCGCAGATGGGATTGGAGGGCGTTCCAGCCCAGACCATCGACGAGGCACAGAACGACGTGCCGCGGGGCATCGAGTGAGAGGACGTCCTGATAGCCCGGTACGCCGAGCGCCGCCGCTGCTGAGCAGGTGACATCAGCCAGCGTCGTCGCGCCCGAAGCCATGGACATCGTCGGCGGGTCAGCGATGTCGCGCCACTGTCGCCTGGGAGAGTGCGGCTGCGAAGGCCAGTACCTGTCTCACCACGTCGGCACCATCTGCCGCTTCCGACACGCGGACTGAGAGGTCATCGTTGCTTGCCGTTCCCGTATAGCCGTGATCTGCCTCGCACTGAGGATCCCCGCACGTGGCTGGCTCAAGGTCGAGTCGGCTCACGGCTCCCCAGCCGATCGTCAGCACTACCTCGGCCGCGCTGCCCCCGGGTCGATGCTGCGCCGGGTCTGACACAACTCGTGACACGACGACCGAGTCCACTCGTTCGATGCGAACGGCCTCCGTCGACGCGGTCGCCGACGCGACGGGGTGGACGTCATCAGCGGGGTGCTCGTCGGTGTGCTCCACGATCAGGCGCGTCGGTGTCAGGGCCAGCACGGTGACGTGCCGCCGGAGCTCATCCCGATCGAATGTCGCCTCATGATGAACGACGTAGGACAGGAGCGGCTCGTCGGCCAGTGCAGTCTGCAGGGCGTCCGCCACGAGGTCCGGGTAGTACCCCGATCGCTGGATGTCCGAACGAAGCTGCTGGGCGAGGGCCGTTTCGGTCATGGCTACATCCTTTCACCCAAAGGGGGCACACCACGAGGCGGTCGGGGCTACGAGGGACTTCCTGAGAACTCATCGATCACCAGGGTCACGAACACCACACCGTCTTCGTGCTCTCGACGGATGGGCAGTCCGGTCCCGGTGAGGAGGTCCAGCATGCGTGAGTTACCCGGAAGGATCTCGGCGGTGAAGGCGCGCACCCCCCGCCGCCGCGCCAGTTCGATCAACTCGTCGAGAATCAGGCGTCCGACGCCCTGCCCCTGGCAGGCGTCCGTCACGACGAAGGCCACCTCCGCATATCCTGACTCGAGGATGTCGAACCGCCCAACACCGACGATGACCTCCTCCTGCGCATCGGGCCCCTCCTCGGTCGTCAGGACTCCCGAGCCGGTGCGCACGGCGACCACCGCCTCTCGGCTCGAGTGATCCAGATGGGTGAAGTACTCGACATCGGCATCCGACAGATGCGGGTGGACTCCGAAGAAGCGCAGATACACCGTTCGCTCCGACAGGCTCTCGTGGAAGACCCTCAGGGCTGGACCATCTGCATTGGACATCAGGCGGGTCACGACCCGCCCACCGTCGACGAGGGTCAGTTCTCGAGCAGGGGTCATGGATTCATTCTCCGTGGCGAGTAGGGTTTTCGCGTGCCACATCTGCCAACCTCCCTCGCCCAGCTCGACACGTCCACCGTTCAGGTTCATCCGGAGGTGCGCGCTGCGTTGACCGAGGGTCGCTCCGTGGTGGCTCTGGAGTCGACGATCATCAGCCATGGCCTCCCGCGCCCTGAGAACCTCCGCGTTGCTTCCGAGGTCGAGGACATCGTTCGCTCCCGAGGGTCCATTCCGGCCACGATCGCCGTCCTCGATGGCCGGGTCTGCATCGGCCTCGACGAGGACCAACTCGATCAGGTAGCCAATCGAGAGGACATAACCAAGGTCAGCACCCGGGATCTGGCCACTCTCCTGGCCCGCCGTGGGAGCGGGGCGACCACCGTCGCCGCCACGAGTCATCTCGCCGCTCTCGCGGGCATCCGCGTCTTCGCCACCGGTGGTCTCGGAGGCGTGCATCGTCAGGCTCGGGACAGCTGGGATGAGTCCGCCGACCTCGGCGCCCTCTCCACGACGGCGATCACGGTCGTGTGCTCTGGAGTGAAGTCGATCCTCGATGTGGGCGCCACCTTGGAGCGACTCGAGACGCTGAACGTCGGGGTCGTCGGCTACGGGACCACGGCGTTTCCGGGCTTCTACCTCTCGGACTCCGGCTACGGTCTCGACTGGTCCGTGGACAGTCCGGATGCTGTCGCGGACATCATGCATGCCCGCGAGGCGCTGCACGTCGCATCGAGTCTCGTGGTGGCCTACCCATTGCCGGTGGACGCGCAGCTGGATCCCGACCTGCATCATGAGGTGCTCCAGGAGGGGTTGAAGCGCGCCACCGCTCGCAACGTCACGGGCAAGGACGTCACGCCCTTCCTCCTCGATCACTTCCACCGTGCCACCCATGGTGCGAGCCTGATCGTGAACGAGCAGATCATCGTGCGCAACGCTGAGCTCGCCGCGCGGATCGCTGCCGCCCATGCGCATCGGATGGACGTGTGACCGGTCGGTGCATCATCGTCGGCGATGTCATGCTCGACGTCAGTACCTCCATCGACACGGAGATCGCCCTTGCCAGCGACACTCCGGCACGGATAGCACTGCTGCCCGGCGGCGCAGCGTCGAACACGAGCACCTGGATGGCCTCTGCAGGCCATGAGGTCACCCTTATCGGGTGCGTGGGTGACGATGCCTTCGGTAGCCATGCGCGTGAGGTCCTGCTGAGCGCGGGTGTCGACGCCCGGCTGAGCAACGGAGTGCGGGCCACCGGTGCCTGCGTCGTCCTCGTGGATCGTCATCACGAGCGCACCATGTTCCCCGACCCGGGCGCTAACCTCGAGCTGACCGCTGAGCAGGTGACATCTGTGCTCGAGCCGGACTCTCATCTGCACATGTCCGGGTACACGATGATGAACGAACCGACCAGACCCGCCGCCCTCGCTGCCATCCACCGGGCACGGGAGATCGGGGCCACAGTCAGTGTCGATCCCGCCTCCTCAGCTCCTCTCCTGCGGCATCGAGTGATGATGCTCCAGGCGTGCCAGTCCGTCGATGTCCTGCTCCTGAACGAAGCCGAGGCCATCGTGCTGTCCGGAGCGAGCACGGTGACTGAGGCCTTGACGGACCTGTGCCGCCGCGTGACCACTGTCGTCATCAAGCGAGGGGCCCAGGGAGTGCTCGCCGGTCAAGGAGAGTCTCGAATCCAGGCCCCGGCACGCGAGACCACGGTCGTCGACTCCACGGGTGCGGGCGATGCCTTCACGGCGGGATTCCTCCCCGTGTGGAGGTCGGGCGACACCCTCGCTGCCGCAGTCGACGCCGGTCAAGTCATGGCCGCAGCCGCAGTCTCCCGTGTCGGAGCCAGCCCTCTGCCCCCCTGACCCGAGAGAATCATCACGGACCACCTGCCGATGGCACACCCACACGCACGCCCGTACACACGCCCGCACGCACCTGGAGAGGACCGCATGGCCCGCCGCACCGCCAAGACCAGTCCCGGGGCACCGGATCACGGCCGGATCGTGGACGTTGATGTGTCCGAGGAGATGCGGGGCTCCTTCCTTGAGTACGCATACTCGGTCATCTACTCACGGGCCCTCCCGGACGCGCGCGACGGCCTGAAGCCCGTGCAGCGGCGCATCCTGTTCCAGATGGCACAGATGGGACTTCGGCCCGACCGCGGACACGTCAAGAGCGCCCGTGTTGTCGGTGAGGTGATGGGCCGCCTTCATCCCCATGGTGACTCGGCCATCTATGACGCCCTGGTGCGCATGGCACAGCCGTTCACGCTGCGCCTGCCCATGGTCGACGGGCACGGCAACTTCGGCTCTCTCGATGATGGCCCCGCGGCCATGCGCTACACCGAGGCCCGGCTTGCCGCTGCCGCCGTGGACATGACGGCCGGGCTCGACGAGGACGTTGTGGCGTTCGTGCCCAACTACGACGGTCGCGAGCAGGAGCCTGAGGTGCTGCCGGCCGCCATCCCGAATCTCCTGGTCAACGGCGCCGCCGGTATCGCCGTGGGCATGGCCACGACCCTCGTGCCGCACAACCTCGGTGAGGTCCTCAATGGGGCACGCCACCTGCTGGAGCACCCGGACGCCTCGTTGGCCGACATCATGACCCTGATCCCTGGTCCAGACCTCCCCGCCGGTGGAGTGATCGTCGGACTCAGTGGAGTACGCGAGGCCTACGAGACCGGACGCGGAAGCTTCCGCGTGCGGGCCAGAAGCCGCATTGAGCAGATCACTCCACGCAAGCGCGGAATCGTCGTGACCGAACTGCCTCTCAACGTCGGCCCTGAACGGGTGATCGACCGCATCAAGGATGCCGTGCAATCCAAGAAGCTCCAGGGCATTTCGGACGTTGTCGACCTCACCGATGGCGAGTCCGGGCTGCGCCTGGTCATCGAGATCAAGAACGGCTTCCACCCCGAGGCGGTCCTCGACCAGCTGTACCGGCTCACTCCTCTGGAGGATTCCGTCTCGGTCAATGCGGTGGCCCTCGTAGATGGTCAGCCTCGCACGCTTGGCCTTGTCGAACTCCTACGCGTGTGGCTCGATCACCGCATCGACGTGGTGCGGCGCCGAAGTCACTACCGACGCTCCCGGGCACTGGACCGCCTCCACCTGGTCGACGGGCTGCTCGTCGCCATCATCGACATCGACGAGGTGATCCAGCTCATCCGCGAATCCGAGGATGCATCCTCTGCTCGCGAGCGACTTATGACGGTATTCGACCTGACGGAGATTCAGGCCAATTACATTCTGGACATGCCCCTGCGTCGTCTCACCAAGTTCTCGCGCATCGAACTGGAGAAGGAACGTGACGATCTCCGACGGACCATCGACGAGCTGACCCGCATTCTCGAGGACGAGGAAGCACTCAGGGCCACCGTGGCGGCTGAGATCTCCCAGACGGCCCAGGCCCATGCCACGCCCCGACGCACGCTCCTGATGGAGGGCTCGGCGCCCGTCAGCGCAGCCGTTCCCCTCGAGGTGGGCGACGATCCGTGCGTCATTCTGCTGTCCAGCACCGGGCTGCTCGCGCGTACCGCCGAGGCCGGTGGCTCCCCCGGCACCGCGCTCGATCAGCGCGCTGCGCACGATGTCATCGTGAGCGCCATTCCAGCCATGACCCGCGGCGACTTCGGCATCGTCACCTCGTCCGGTCGCGTGCATCGACTCCAGGCCGTCGACGTGCCCGCCATCCCACCTACGGCAGGCACCCCTGCCCTCTCCGCGGGCGCTCCACTGGGGGCCTTTCTCGATCTCGATCCTGGAGAGCGCCCCCTGTGCCTGACCACCCTCGACGACGAGGGCTCGATCGCTCTGGGCACCGCTCAGGGCGTCGTCAAGCGCCTTGTGGCTGACGTACTGCAGAACAAGTCGGCGTGGGAGCTCATCCGACTCGACGACGGCGACGAGGTGGTGGGAGCCTCGCGATTGACCGAGTCCGAGGCGGAGACCGCCGAATTGGTCTTCGTCACCTCAGACGCCCAGCTGCTCCGCATGGCCGCGAGCTCGGTGCGCCCGCAGGGCAGATCGGCCGGCGGGATGAGCGGGATCAGGCTTGCCAAGGATGCCTCCGTGCAGGCCTTCTGCGTCGTTCTCCCTCACGATGACGCCGTCGTCGTCACGGTCTCGGGTGCCGCGGATGCCCTTCCGGGAACAGAGCCGGGTTCAGTCAAGGTCACGGCTTTCTCCGAGTATCCGGCCAAGGGGCGCGGCACGGCCGGCGTGCGCTGCCACAGGTTCAGGTCAGGCGAGGACCGTCTCATAGCCGCCTGGGCCGGTCGGGGCCCTGCACGCGCCGCTGCGGCCTCCGGGATCCCCGTGCCTCTGCCGGATCCGGATGCACGTCGAGACGGCACGGGCCAGCCGGGCACTGCCCCCATCGACGGCCTCGGTGGTGAACTGTGAGCGGCGTTCCCTGCTCTGTGCTCGCAGCGCAGGCCCAGGAGCAGTACGGCGGAACTGCCCCGCACGCACTCACGTGGGTCATCCTCGAGCACCCCGGGCCTTGGGGACGCAATGCAGTCACCGACTCCAACCTCCCTGTTCCCGTGCGCGATGCGCTGCTCGCCATGAAGGCCCAAGGCGTCGGCGTGCTCCTCGCGCGGTCTCGCTTCCACCCTTCCGAACACCCCGGCCACCGCATCTTCGTGGCTCGCACGGCCCCCGGGGGAATGCTCATGCGCGAAGGCACCGCTGACACACTCGATGAGATCCTGAAGTGGGACCCAGAGGCCCTCGCAAGTGGCTCCCTTCCGTCCTTCGGGAGCAGCACACAAGAGCCCCTGCTCCTGGTATGCACCCACAGCAAGCGAGACACGTGCTGCGCTACAGAGGGGCGGTCACTCGTCACTGCTCTGCATTCGCATCGCCCGGAGCTCTCAGAGCGGGTGTGGGAGTGCAGCCACATTGGCGGCCACAGGTTCGCACCGGTCACTCTCGCGCTTCCGTGCGGAGCCGTGCACGGGGGCACGACTGGCGACGAGGCGGACCTGCTGCTGGACCGCGTGATGGCGGGGCAGGTGATCCCGGACCGCATGCGCGGACGGTCGTATTTTCCCGCCCCCCTGCAGGCTGCTGGCGTGGCGGTTCGGAAGGTGATCGACGAGACAGCGATCGACGCCATCGACGTCCTGGTCGTCTCCAAGGACCGTGCCGTTCCCGTTGATCCCGGCTGGGCGGTCCCGACGGTCCCCATCGAGGTCGAGATTCGGCATATCGACGGACGCACCTGGCGCGCCACCGTGAGTCACGTCACTGACGACAACGTCCGCCCGGAGTCATGCGGGGCCGAACCGACTCCGATCCATCGTTGGGACGTACGCGATATCCAACCGACCACCCCGTGGTGCTAGCCGATCGCTGATCGCAGCAATTCGTCTCGATCGTGGATGGTCGTGCGTTCACGGCCCCTGGATGCGCCAAGGGCCCTCTCGGCTTCGTCGATGGAATCCCATCCGGCCGTCGAGACGACCGTCACGCCACGCTCCGCCAGAAGGGCATCGATTCCGCCGGGCGTCGTCGGCTCTGAAAGCGCGCCAGACTGTGCGTCTGAAAGCAATGACGCCACGGTAGCCACCGCGTCCTTCTTGTTGGTACCGATGATGCCGGTGGGCCCGCGCTTGATCCAGCCGGCGACGTAGTACCCGGCGACCGCCTCCCCGTCGCGCGTCACGCGTCCGTCCTCGTTGGGGATCACGCCGGAGCGCTCGTCGAACGGAAGCTCCTCCATCGGAGTGCCGCGGTAGCCCACCGATCGCACCACAAGATCGGCAGGGATCTCCTCCGTCTCACCCGTTCCCTCGACTGACCCTTCGGGGGTCAGACGTGTGCGCTCGACGACGACGGTGTCGACCCGATCGCCGCCCCGAAGCTCCACCGGTCGGGAGAGGAATCGCACATGGATTCGTCGACGCTTGCCTTCCGGTGCTCGTTCGGCCCATTCACGGATCACGTCGACATTGCGCCCCACACCACGCTCTGACTCGGCGAGAGCGGCGCTGGCCGGATCAAGTTCCACATCCGCCGGCTTGACCAGAACATCCGCCTCAAGCAACTCGCCGAGCTCCTTGAGCTCCTTCGTCGTGAAACTCGCCTGCGCTGGGCCCCTGCGACCAAGCAGGTAGACGTCGGTGATGTGCGCCGACTGGAGGGTCTCCAGCACGTGCTGGGGCATGTCTGTGTGGTCGAGTTCCCCGACGCTCTTGGCCAGCACCCGGGTGACATCAACGGCCACATTCCCCACTCCGACGACGACGGCCGACGTAGCTGACGGCAGCAGCCGCTCGAAGCGCTCCCGATCGGCGTCAGGGTGACCGCAGTACCAGGCGACGAAGTCCGTGGCCGCCACACTGCCGTCCAGGTCCTCCCCAGGGATCCCGAGTCGTCGGTCGCTCGATGCACCGTAGGTGAGAATCACGGCGTCGTAGCAGGCCTGCAGGTCAGCCAGGCTCAGATCGCTGCCGACCGTGATGTTGCCGAGGAAGCGCACTCCCGGCTTCTGCAGCACCTTGTTCAGGGTGTCGCGCACCGACCTGATACTCAGGTGGTCCGGCGCCACGCCGTAGCGCACCAGCCCGAAGGGCACCGGAAGTCGGTCGATGATGTCGACTTCGACGGGCACATCTTCCTGCGAGACGAGGGCGTCTGCCGCGTAGATGCCCGAGGGGCCCGAACCGATGACGGCGACGCGCATGTCTACTCCTGTGGAAGTCCTAACAGTGTCCGGGCCAACCTAAACCCTTGAGCAGGGTCCGTGGGGTCCAGACGCACCGGTGTGAGGCCCGCCACGTCAGCCCCGTCGAGGTTGACCGGCTGGTCGTCGATGAAGATCGTGGTGGCCGGGTCGACGCCCATGCGCTCGATGACGATTTCGTAGGCGCGCCGATCCGGCTTGTAGACACCCTCGGTACGTCCGTCCACGAGCACGTCGAACTCTCGGAGGACGCCCATTCGCGCCAGCCACTCCTGGTCATGGAAGCTCGTCAGGTCGTTGGTCAGGACCCCCACCGGGATGCCAGCCGCCTTCGCATCATCGATCAGTCGCCTGGCAGCAGGGCGAACCAGTTCGTCCTCACTGCCGGAGTACAGATGCGCGCACAGGGCAGGCATGGTCGCGGGCTCTCCGGTCAGTTCGCCGAACTCTGCCGAACGCCGGGCCCAGTACTCACGCTCATTCATCTCGCCCGCCTGGAACGATCGCCAGTCGGCGTCCGCGGCAGGGTCGAACGGACCGGTCCACGCGAAGGCTCCGGGCGGCAGGCCAAGACTCCGCTCCCCCACGTGCCGCAGCTCGAACGGGGTCAGCAGTACCGGGCCGCCGAAGTCGAAGATCAGCGCCTTCGCCTCGCCCGGCGCCAGCGTCAGTGCTCCACCTCGGTGATGGTCACCATGTCGAAGCGGACAACCTCGCCGAACCAGCCGCAGCCGCCACACCACGTCATGAAGCAGCGCGCGTCGCCCGACCAGTACTCGGTGGTGATCCCCCCGTCAGCATCGATGCCCTCCCCGCACATGGGGCAGAAACGTGGACGATCCAAAAGGTGCCGCTCGGCATCGCGTGCGAACCAGGCCGACTGCGGTGGCAGCCGGTGCGGGTCAGGGGGAAGCATCACCTCATGCACCAGCCGTGGCGCTCTCGCGGTTCGCCCATGCCTTCGCATGGAGGTCGAGGAGCTGCTGCCGAATAGGGCTGTAGCGCATGGATCCCATAGTGATGAAGGCCTCGGCGAACTCTCGCTCGGCCCCGAACTTGTCCTTCTCGCACGGCAGGATGATGACGTCGTGCTTCTCGCGCGTGATGGCGATGGGGTCCTCCCCATCTGCCACCTTCTTCATGTTCTCCTTGAACATCTTGCGCAGCATGGCCACACCGGCATCAGAGCGACCCAGGTGCTCCTGAGTGCGATCGGTCACCGGGCCCTGAGACACCCACGCCATGATGTCCTGTCCCTCGATGTAGTCGGTGATGAAGCGGCCCTGCTCGTCGCGCCACTGGTACTCATAGACCACCGGTCGCTCCTGCTCATCCCACTCGCCAGCCTCGGGGTGGTGCAAGGAGTAGAACAGCTTCCACGTCGTCGTCTCATCGATGGGCACACGGATCTGCATCTGGTCGATGCCCGCGCCGCCCACGCGCATGTAGAACGGGAACACGAGGGGGTGGCCGACCTTCCAGTCGTCGTTCTCCTCGCTAGCGCCCTCCAGCACACGTCGCTTCAGGATGCCCCATTCCATCTCGTCGAAGCCGGTGCGGATGTGCCGCTTCTGGAAGGCCTTGGGCGCATCGAAGCCCTCGGTCTGGCCGAGAAACTCGAAGTAGAAGCCGTGCAGCCACTCGACGTGATGGGGATCGACGGAGTTCTCCATGATCTGCAGCCAGTTGCACGGCAGGGTCGAGTGCCCGACATCGCGGATGCCGTCCTGGACGAACACGTCGAAGCGAGGAAGCTCGGGGGCGGGGTCAGGCCCGACGTACACCCACACCATGCCGCCCATCGCCTGCGCCTTGCCGGCCTTCTGCTTCACCCGATCGCGGAAGTTCTGGTTGTCGGCCTCCGCGGGCTGCTCCATGCAGTTGCCGTCGAAGTCCCACTTCCACCCGTGGTAGCCACAGCGAATGCCATCCTCGTGGACGACCCCGTAGGTGAGCGACGCGCTGCGGTGCGGGCAGGTCTCCGCCACGATCCCGTAGCGTCCGGACTTGGGCGTCTTGAACAGAGTCCAGTTCTCACTCAGCAGGCGCACCGTCTTGGTGGGCACCTCATCGAAGTCCTGCTCGAAGGCGATCGGATACCAGTAGCGCCGGAGCAGTTCCCCCATGGGAGTACCCGGGCCAATCTGGGTTAGCTCCTCATTCTGTTCGACGGTGAGCATGTGCTTTTCCTCTCGGACGTGCCTGGCTGATACGTGTGATGGTGGTGTCGGTTCCGTCGGACGGCAACTCGTGCGTCCCGCCCGACGGAACCGACAATGAAGTTGTGACGAAGGTCCCGACCGATCACTCCCGGCCGCGATCTCGTGCCTACAGGATCGTTACTTGTCCATTCGACCCGTCAACACGGATCCGGTCTCCAGTCTTGATGGTGGACGTGGCGAACCCCGTGCCCGTGACAGCAGGCAGTCCGTACTCACGGCAGACGATCGCGGCGTGACTCATCATGCCTCCCGTGTCGGTGACGGTCGCCTGGATCTTCCCGAAGATGGGAGCCCAGGACGGCGCGGTGAGGGGTGCCACAAGGATCTCCCCCTCCTGGACGAGACTGATCTCATCCGGAGAGAAGATGACTCGTGCCAGACCCTCGACGACACCCGGTGAGGCAGACATCCCTCGAAGTTCGCCTTCAACCGAATCACCCCCACCGAGCCAAGCCTGCACGCTGTCGGTGGTGATGCCCCACAGCATCACCGTAAAGGGCTCCGTGATGACCTCCGGGGGCACACCCATGGCGGGCATCGGCTTCCATGCGGCGAGGGCCGAGTGGATTCCACGGCGGCGCTCGATCTCCGCGGGCCACCGGCTGGGACCAGCCGCAGGAGCAGGCGTTGCCCACGCGTGGAAGTAGTCGAAGAGCGCGTCTTCAACCTCGGTGCGCTTGAGGAAGAAGATGTCGTTGGCCTCGGACCAGAACCCCTCCTTCACGAACAGCTCACCCAGCTGCCGCATCTTGCGCCAGATGACCGAGTGGCTCCAGTGCTCGACATAGAAGTTGTGGTTCTCCACGTAGGGGAACACCACACGCGCCAGCCCGAGCTTTCCTTGGAAGGCCTCGCGGTCCTCGTCCGAGTCGAGGAGATCCATGTACTCGTTGACGATTCTGTCGCGCTCGGCACGGATCGCGTCCATGGGACGGGCGAGGTCCTCGCCTGACTTCAGCTTGCTGATGTAGTTGCCGATGAAGTCGAACGGGATCTCGACGTTCTCGATCCAGATCTTGTCAGAGTGGTAGAAGCCTGAGCCAGTCGAGAAGTTGAACCAGGGCTCGGCAGACTCCTGGAAGGACGCGATCCAGGCATTCCCCTCATCGGAGCCCTTGAGGATCTGGCAGGTTGCCTCGACGTCCCCCGCATCAAAGGCATCAGCCAAACCGGAATCGACGGCCATGTGGGCAAGCCGCTTGAGCTCCTCGTCGGGGCGGAAGAGGTCCACCTCGACACCCGCCACCATCTTGGCGATGGCCAGATCCGGGATGTTCGGCCAGGCCTGCTTGCAGAATCCGAAGAAGTCGAGGTAGGCCGCGTAGCCCAGATTCAAGAACTCGAAGTGGTACTGCCAGAGCTTCAGGGCCAGATCCAGCAGCCGGTGATAGTCCGCCTGGATTTGCCATCCGGAGCCCACACCCGCGCCGGACTTCACGACGTCGTCAGCGCTCTCGAGTTCCGGCAGCGGATCGAAGTTGATTGTCTCAAGCTCCTGGACCAAGTCGCGGATCTTGATCATCCACTTGTCATAGAGGTCGTCCCAGTTCATGAAGTAGAAGCCGGCTCGATCCATGAAGTTCGCGACCCGCGCTTCGATGTCCTCCTCCGGAGCGGGCACCGGCGTGAGATACGCGTATCCGTTCAGGATGCGGAAGTCGATGCCGTTGGCAGGTGGCACCTGCAGATGACGCGTGTTGTACTGCGACAGGGATGTGATGGCGTACTCGAAGAGGGTCGCATCCCACGGACGCAGGGCTGAGGGCCAGTGAACCCCGTCCTGGAACCAGAACATCGAGTCCTCGTACTCGCGGCGCCCCTCCGAGAAGAGTGACGAGTACGTGTACAACTCCTGCCAGCCCTCGGCACCTGCTGGCGCCTCGATCTCGAACGGGCTTGGGAACCGATCAGCCATGCGAACTCCCTGTGATTGATGAAGTGTTGACAATGGTTGCGCTTGCTCTACTTCCTGCTGTTCAGCGGATTCATGAGGGTGCTGACAATGCTCGACATCATGTCGTTCGCTCCGGTGCTGGCGGAGGTCTTCTTCTTCTTGCTCCAAACCGTCTCCGGCCTGGACTGGAGCAGGACGATGTTGTTCTCCTCGGGCAGGTCGGCGTCCACCGCCCACTCGATGTCCTGGGGGCACCCGTAGTGGCGCTCGGCTGTCCGCGCCAGGCGCGCGATGCCCTTGATCTGCGCGTCGGTCAAGGAGGCTGCCGCCGATCGCTCCGGATCCAGTTCCTTCTTCACCACGGCGTCCCCGCCGTCGAGCGTGAACTCCATCTCCTTGGCGCCGATCGTTCGACGTGTCACCTCGTAGAGAACCTTGTCGACGAGGAAGTTGTCGGGCGTGACCTCACCCGACACCACACCCTCGCCAAAGCCCCACGCTGAGTCGATGGCGATGGTGGAGCGGTCGCCATCTGATGGATTGAGGGTGAACGCCACCCCGGCCGCGACCGGACGCACCATCTTCTGGATGACCACGCTCATTTCGACGCTGCGATGCTCGTAGCCCATCTCCACGCGATAACAGGTCGCGCGATCGGTGAAGAGCGATGCCCAGCATCGGCGGACCGCATCAACCACAGAGTCGGCGCCACGCACCCAGAGATAGGTGTCGTGCTCCCCCGCAAAGGACGCGTCGGGAGAGTCCTCGCTGGTTGCCGAAGACCGCACAGCGACAGGCACGTCGACCACGCTACTGCGCCTGCACAGCTCTTGATAGGCATCACGCAATGATGATTCGACTTCGGGGTCCATCGCCATCTCGGCGATGTGGCCACGGATACGCCCACAGCGGTCCGAGACCATCGCGGTGTCATCAGTGTCGAGGCCGTGCAGGAGGCGGGCCAGCATGGCGTCGATATCGGCCGCATCCCGTGAGACTCGATAGGCACCTGTCGTCAGCGCGAATCCGGGTGGCACGGGAAGGTCGGCACCGGTCATCTCACCGAGGCTGGCAGCCTTGCCGCCAACCTCGGCCTTCATGCCGTCCCAGTACCCCTCGAACCACATCACGTACTGGCTCATGCTCGACTCCCCTCGACCGTTGCGTCGTCGCCACGCAACGACGTTGGCAGTGCGCGGCCGGACAGGCCTTCCCACCAATCCGGCAGATCGGCCAGTGGAGGTACCTGCACCTCGGACACTCGATTGCGATAGGCGAGGAAGGCTCCTCGATCGTTGTCGAGCAGCTTCACGATGACTTCCTCCGTGTTGTATGGCTCACCTGGGTCATATCCATGCGCAGCCATGGCGAAGACCCGGATGGGCCCTGAGTGCGTTGCGACGATGATGCGCTCCCCCGGCGTCTCGGCCTGCACCTTGAGGATGCCCGCCCAGAATCGGCGCACGGTGGCCGACGGCGGCTCGAAGCAGAGCATCGGAATCTGCGTCCAGTAGGTGATCGGATCGCCACCGCCCTGCTGCGTCCGCCAGAATCGATCGACCTCGACGAGCCACAGCGGTCGATCCCCGTGCGCCACGCGCTCGTACTTCTCCATCTCCTTCTGATAGAGCCGGAAGGCACCCGTGACATCACGCAGGCCCTCGGGTGTCCAGACCTGGAAGTTCCGGAACTCCTCCATGCCGTCGACCTCGGACACCTTGGCGTCGCGTCCCCACATCGTGAGTCCGTCAAGCAGGCCCTTGCGGATCTGCTCGGCCGTCTGACGTGCGCGGTTCGTCTCGGCGCACACGATCCGGATCCGCTCGCCCTCGCGAATCCCCTTGCTGATGTCGAATCCCCGGCGATGCGCCTGCCAACTGCCCAGTGGCGTGAGTCCACTCTCGGTCGAGTACCCCTGGGTCTCGCCATGCCGGATGATGTGAACCTGTGTCACAGTCGACGGTCCCGAGGATGCCGCGTCCGGAGGAACGATCTCCTTGGTCTTCGTCATCCGCGCCCGCGCCTGAGTCACGCCGAGGTCATTGCCCTCCCATGCGGGTACGGGCGCCTCCAGAGGGTTCGCCCCGGTGCGACGGTCGCGAAATCGGCGTAGGTACAGGGGTGTATCGGTCTCGGTGCCTCGATCTTCAACACCGTGTGGCTTGCCGCCACGACTCTCACGATCCAGATAGCGCTGCAGGTACGCCGGGGCGTCGTTGCGCTCGGTGCGCGGAAGCGCTGCCGCGCTGGGCACGTATTCCGAAGTGGTCATGTCCGCCTCCTCAGCTGTGAACGGTCAGGAACCGCTGATTCACGACCCCGTCGTAGTAGAAGATGGCGCGACCCATCTCGGACTCCGTCCATGTGACGGGCGGCTCGTCTGGATCGACCCAGTAGCCGCCGGTGAACGCCTCATTGCGGTTGCCTGCGGGATCGAAAAAGTAGACGCAGTGACCACGAGTTGCACCATGTCTCGTGGGGTTCTTCTCGATCCGGACGCCGTGGTAAGCGAGGACGTCCGCCACCTCGCGGATCTCGTTCCAGTCGTCGACCCACCAGGCGAAGTGATGCAGGCCCCGATCCTGGCCCGTCACGAGTGCGATGTCATGGCTGTGATGGGAGTGCTCCAGCCACGTGGCCACCTGAAAGCCGTCGTCGCCCAGGATCTGCTCCGTGAGGTGGAAGTCCAGGACGTCGATCAGGAACCGCGTGTTGGCGTTCACGTCCTCGCACGTGAGGAAGATGTGATCGAGTCGCGGTGGCGCGAAGCCCACGAGCCCCAGCGGCTTGGGGGGCGGGTTGAAGTTCGGCAGCAGGTTCCCCACCTGCTCCATTCCATACACCAGTTCCATCACGTGCCCGCTCGGCAGGGTGAACCTGATGGACTCGCCGTGGCCTGGTCCGATATCTCCGGCGTCGAAGCGCACCACGTCGACCCCTGCATCTGCCAGCCGGGTCGCGTAGTGGTCGAGGTCCGATCGCTCAGAGACCTTCCAGCCCATGTGGTTCAGGCCGTAGGTCGGGGAGAAGGTCAGGATCAGTGAATGGTGCTGGTGCTCGTCCCAGCACTTCAGGAACACCCGATCAGGCTCGCGAGCCGTCTCGTACATGCCAACAACCTCGGTGTAATAGGCAGTGGCCAGCTCGAGATCCGGAACGCGAATCTCCACATGTGACAGTCTCAGAATGCTCACGTGTGCACCGTCATGAAGCGCTGATTCACTTCGCCCTCGTAGTAGAAGACAGCCCGGCCGATGTTGTCCTCGGTCCAGGTGATGGTCGGAAAGTCAGGATCCGGTCGGTAGCCCCCGGTGAACACCTCGTTGCGGGTTCCCAGCGGGTCGAAGAAGTAGATGGTGTTGCCACGGGTGATGCCATGCCGGGTCGGACCGATATCGATCTGGATTCCGTTGTAGGCGAGGATGTCGGCCGATCGCCGGATGTGATCCCAGTCATCGAGCCACCAGGCGAAGTGGTGGAGGCCGCCATTGCGTCCGCTCACGATGGCGAGGTCATGGGGCCGATGCGAGGTCTCCATCCACACCGCTGCCTGATGTCCAGCCCCATCCAGCAATTGCTCGGTGAGTCGGAATCCGAACACGTCCATGTAGAACTGCGCAGAATCGCCCACCTCCTCGGCTGTCACCAGGATGTGGTCCAGGCGCGGCGGCGCGATCCCCTTCAGGCCCTCGACGAACGGAGCCGGGTTCACCGGCGCTGTCGCACGACCTACCATCTCGATGTCGTGGACGAGCTCCATCTGCTGACCCGAGGGCGTGTCGAACCGAATCGACTCCCCCTGACCCACGGACTGGCCCTTCGAGATCCGCTGCACCGGGAACCCGTACCGCTGGACCGCGTTCTCCAACTCGTCCAGGTCGGACTCGTGCTCCACCTTGAAGGACATCTGGTCAAATCCCACCCGCGGGCCGTAGATCAGCCGCAGCGAGTGGTGATTGGGCTCGTCCCAGCACTTGAGGTACACCGAATCCTCATCGCGCTCAACCTCCTGCAGGCCGATGACCTCCGTGTAGTAGGCCGTGGCCAGGTCAAGATCGGTGACGGTGACGTCCACGTGACCCAGACGGAGGATTCCCATGTGCACTTCCCTTCGGGTGTGATTCCGGCCTTGTGCTGTGAGTCCGGTTGACGTGTGACCGTCACCACGCTTGGCGCGACAGTAGACAGGACGTGTCCCGCATGGAAGCACAACGTCCCCATATGCGGGACACTCAGTGCTAACGTCCCGGGTCATGGAGGGAGAAGCCGAACTGACGCGTGAGATGGGCCCCGGCCCAGAAGAGGCGCAAGGGCGCCTGGCAGGCCCTGGCCCCGAAGCAATGCGCGCCGCGATGGCGGAATACGTCGCAGCCGTTCATACCGCCTACCTCGACGCCTCTGCCGATCTGACGGCCGGGGAGCGCGGGCGCCTGCCACTGGTGGCGGCCGGCACCTTCACCGTCGCCGCCGTGGGCTCGCAGAACCTCCACATCATCGGCACGTGCGATCAGCTCCCAGCCCCGACCGGCCAGGAGGTTTCGCTCGCCGGCAGCGATCGCGATCTGGCGTGGACCCTGCGCTTCTTCGATCCGGTGATCATTCCCGGGTTGGGCCTCGTCGATGAGTCCCGCGAGCCGCAGCCGGATCAGATCCGCGATCTGCTGGGTCTCAGCGGAGTCGTCTACCACCTGACGGTCCCCCCGGGTGGAGGGCTCAGCGCCCACCATGCGCTGCATGCGGGCACCGGACTGGCACACAGTCATGCAACGGCCTCGCGCGACTACGACACCCTGAGCAACCTCCTCCCCCGACAGGCATCCGCGATTGCCGAGATGCGAGCGGCCGAGGCCAGCGGACTAGTGGTGGCCGTGACGCTTCTGGCCCAGCACATCTCGGGAGGCGACGATGACTTGCGGGTGCTGATTCCAGGCGACGCCTCGGCCCCGGATGCACGTCGTGCCCTTCTCTCGTGGACTCGGGAACGGACATGACCGAGGTGACCCCGCGCCAGCACTCCACACTGTCGAGCGTGCGGAACGCCGCTCGCCTGCTCAAGGAGTTCTCCTACGGCAGCCGGGAGCTCGGAGTCACCGAACTGTCCAGGAGGCTCGGAATCGGCAAGAGCACGGCTCATCGCCTGGCTCACACCCTCACCGAGGAACGACTCCTTGAACGCGACCCCGTCACGGGCGCTTATCGACTTGGTCTGGCGATGTACGAACTCGGGTCTGTCGTCTCCGCGCACACGGATCTGCACGAAGCTTGCGCTCCCGTCATCGATCAGCTTCGCAACGCCACTCGCGAGACGGTTCAGATCGCGGTTCTCGATGGGCGGGAGGTTGTCTACGTCGAGCGCCGTGAAAGTCCACAGACCCTCCGACTCTTCGGCCGGGTAGGCCACCGAAATGACGCGCACTGCACCAGCACCGGCAAGGTCCTGCTGGCTCATCTGCCCGCCGATCGACTTGAGTCCCTGCTGGACGGGTGGGTCCTTCCCGCTCAGACCCAGTTCACCATCACTGATGTACGTCGCCTCCGCGACGAACTCGATCTGACCCGTCGGCGCGGATGGGCTGAGCAGTCCAATGAGACGGAGATGGGAGCCGCTTCCGTGGCCGCTCCCATCCGCAACGGCTTCGGTGAGGTCATCGCCTCGCTCTCGGTCGCCGGGCCGGTACAGCGATTGCAGGGAGACTCCCTCAAGCGGTACGCGCGACCGACCATGGATGCCGCTCTGGCCATCAGTCGCAGGTTGGGGTTCCGCGATGCGGCACAGGGTGAGGCCGCTCACCGCGGTCGCTGATAGGCACGTCCTGTGCGGTCTGCCGACCGTGCAGCAGGAATCGCCCTCGGGCGAGACAACGAGAGGATGCGCGGGTGAGTTCACTCCTGACCGATGCCGAGGCGCGACATCATGCACTGCGATTGCTCGAAGCCCGGGATTCCGGTGTCGCGATTGAGCCGTTCACTGATGCGCAGCCCGAGTTGGGAATGGCTGATGGGTATGCCATTCAGACGCATCTCGTGAGCGCCCTACTGGAGCGCGGGGAGACGATTGCCGGGTACAAGCTGGGTCTGACGTCGCGGCCGATGCAGGAGCTGCTGGGGGTGGATTCTCCGGATTTCGGGCCGGTTTTTGCGTCGACGGTCTACGCCGATGGTGCGGAGTTGGCGGTGGATGCGTTCATCGCTCCGCGGATGGAGGCGGAGATCGGGGTGGTGCTGGCGGAGGATTTGGCGGGCCCGGACTGCACGACGATCGATGCGCGGCGAGCGACGGCGGGCTTGGTCGCAGCGTTGGAGATCGTTGATTCGCGGATCAAGGACTGGCGCATCACGTTGGCGGACACGGTTGCTGATCTGGCGAGCAATGGTGCCATTGCGGTGAGCAGCAATGTGGTGCCCATTGACAGTTTCGATCCGCGACTGCTGGGCATGGTGTTCACGAGGAATGGCGAGGTCGTGGCTACCGGTGCGGGGGCGGCGGCGATGGGGGATCCGATGGCTACGGTGGCGTGGCTGGCGAACGTGCTGACTCCGCTGGGCGTGACGCTGCCGGCCGGGAGCATCATCATGACGGGCGCCTTGCATGCGATGGTCCCGATCGCACCGGGTGATGTGTTCCGGGCGGACTTCGACCGGCTTGGTCCGATCACGATCCGTATGGCCAGCGAGTAGGACGGGAGCACTGTGATGCGTTGTGCGATTCTGGGTTCGGGGAATATCGGCACGGACCTGATGATGAAGTTGATGAAGGGCACGGATGCTTCTGGCTCTGGGTCCACGCCCTTGGAGCTCGTGGCGTTGGTGGGGATTGATCCGAAGTCTGATGGGCTGGCTCGAGCGCGCAAGCTGGGGATCGACGGCCCGCATGAGGGGCCGGACTGGATTCTGGAGCATGCTGGTGAGATTGACATGGTCTTCGATGCCACGAGTGCGTATGTGCACAAGGCGCAGGCCCAGAACTATGAGGATGCGGGCATCATTGCGGTGGATCTGACGCCTGCGGCGATCGGGCCGAAGGTGATCGCTGCGGTGAACCTGACTGAGCATCTGGATGCTCCGAATGTCAACATGGTCACGTGTGGTGGTCAGGCCACGACGCCGATGGTCTATGCGGTGCGCCGTGCGGTGAGCGATCTGCCGTATGCGGAGATGGTGTCCACCGTGTCCTCACGCAGTGCTGGCCCGGGCACGCGGCAGAACATCGATGAGTTCACCAAGACGACGTCGACGGCGTTGCGGGAGATCGGTGGTGCGAGCACCAGCAAGGCGATCATCATCCTCAATCCGGCTGAGCCGCCGATCATCATGCGCAACACGGTGTTCGCGGGCCTTCCTGAGGGGACCGATCATGATGCGGTCCTGGCGTCGATCTACCAGATGGAGGCTGATGTGCAGAAGTACGTGCCCGGCTACCGTCTGAAGAACCCTCCGGTGATCGAGGAGGGCCCGTATGACACTCCCGGGGGCATGGTGCCCCACCGTGCCGTGGTGTTGCTGCAGGTCGAGGGCGCCGGCGACTATCTGCCTCCCTATGCGGGAAACCTCGACATCATGACCGCGGCCGCCCAGCGAATCGGTGAGGCGATCGCCCAGCACCGGGCCACCTCGAAGGCAGGTGTCTGACATGACAACGACCGACTATCGGCTCATCGATTCCACGCTGCGTGATGGCTCGCACGCGATCAGTCACCAGTACTACACCGATGACGTCGTCCGCATCGTCAAGGGCCTGGACAACGCCGGCGTGCAGGTGATCGAGATCGCGCACGGCGACGGCATCGGCGGCTCCAGCTTCAACTACGGATTCTCCGCCGTGCCGGAGAAGGAGCTCATCGCTCGCGCCTGCGAGGTCACGACCAATGCCAAGATCGCGTGCTTGCTGCTGCCGGGCATCGGCCTGGCCGATGACCTGCGCGAGGTCAAGGAGCTCGGCGTCGAGGTCGCTCGTATCGCGGTGCACTGCACCGAGGCTGACATCACCGAGCAGCACATCAAGGTGGCCAAGTCTTTGGGCATGGAGGCCATCGGCTTCCTGATGATGGCGCACATGAATTCCCCCGAGGGACTCGTCGAGCAGGCCAGGCTCCTGCAGTCCTACGGAGCCGACACCATCTACATCGCCGACTCCGCCGGAGCCATGACCGTCGACGATGTCCGCCGACGCGTGAACGCCCTGGTCGAGAACATCGAGGTCCCGATCGGCGTTCACGCACACAACAATCTCTCCATGGCCGTGGCCAACTCCATCGCCGCCTACGAGGAAGGGGCACGCAACCTCGACGGCACCTCCGCCGGCCTCGGCGCCGGAGCGGGAAACTGCCCCACCGAGATCCTCGCGGCCGTGTCAACCAAGTACGGCATCGAGACCGGCGTCGATCCCCTAGCCCTGATGGACCTCGCCGAGGAAGTCGTCCGCCCCCTCATGCCCCGACAGCAGGTCATCGATCGAGCCGGGCTCATCCTCGGCTACGCCGGCGTCTACGGCTCCTTCCTCCTGCACGCCGAGCGAGCCGCCGAACGCTACGGAGTGCCCCAATCGGAGATCCTTCTCGAACTAGGCCGCCGCCAAGTCGTCGGCGGTCAAGAGGACATGATCATCGACGTCGCCCTCGAACTCGCCGCCAAGCATGCTGCTGCTGAAACCGGAGAGGACTCCGCCTGATGAATGACCTTCCCAAGGAAGAGATCGCCCGCGCCCTCATCGAGGCGGCGCGCCAGCGAACAGGGATCGCTCCCCTGACCAACACCTATCCGGATCTGGACTTCGACACTGCCTATGAGGTGCAGGATGCCGTCGTCGAGGCACGTGTCAGTGCCGGCGCGACCGTCGTGGGCGGCAAGCTCGGTCTCACCAGCAAGGCGAAGCAAGTGCAGATGAACGTGGATCGGCCGCTGTACGGATTCCTCACAGACGACATGCAGATCGACACAGGGCAAGCTGTCGTCTGCAGCGATTACATCCAGCCCCGGTGCGAACCGGAGATCGCCTTCCTCCTGGGGCGCGATCTCCACGGCTCGCATGTCACGGCATCCCACGTACTCGATGCCACCTCACTGGTGTTTCCCGCGATCGACGTCCTGGACTCGCGATTCTCCGGCTACAAGTTCACCTTCATGGACGTGATCGCCGATAACAGTTCGTGTGCCGGATTCACCCTCGGCGGCACGGGGACCGATCCTCGCGGCATCGATCTACGGCTCGTCGGCTGCTCCTTCGAGAAGAACGGACAGCTCGTTTCCACGGCAGCCGGCGCGGCCGTCATGGGTCACCCCGCCGCTGCCGTCGCGTGGATGGTGCGGCAGTTGGCCGTGCGAGGTCGTGGCCTGCACGCCGGACAGGTGATCATGGCCGGCGCCCTCACAGAGGCCATCGCGGTCTCCCCCGGCGATACTGTGGTTGCTCGTTTCGATCGGCTCGGCACCGTCGAGCTGCCCTGCGCCTGACTGCCTCGCGCACCCATCCCAAGGAGAGACATGCCATTCATTCAGGTCACCATGCTCGAAGGCCGAACCGTGGAGCAGAAGCACGAGCTCATAAAGAAGCTGACGGAAGCGACAGCAGAGGTCCTCGGCGGTGACCCCCAGCGCATCCGCGTCGCGTTCTACGAGGTGGGCAAGGATGACTGGGGCATCGGAGGAGTTCCCATCTCGGTTCTCCGCCCGGACGCCTGAGCGAGGCATGGAACTGCACCGCGTCCTGCATCTGGACGACCTCATCGAAGGGCACCCGCGCCGTTTCGAGCTCTCTGGACGTGCGGTGCTCGTGACGAAGATCGACGGCGAACCGCATGCCATCTCCGATGTCTGCCCACACAACGGGGCATCCCTCAGTGAGGGAGTCATTAAGGACGGCTGTGTCACCTGCCCCTGGCACTTCTGGCGGTTCAGCCTGCACGACGGCACCCGTCAGGGTTCTCCCCAGATCAGCGTCGAGGTGTTCGGAACGAGGCTCACGGCCGAGGGGTGGATCGAGGTGGAAGTTCCCGCTCAGGAGCCCACGAAATCCCTGCGTGAGCACCTGCTGGAGAGCGCTCGCCGGGGACCGGTATCGCACACGACGTGACCGCGATGCGCAAGGCCTAGATGTCCAAGGGCTCCAGATGCCCCGTGCGGATGTTCAGAAGCGCGCCTGCGACCACGAGATCTGCTGGCAGGAGCGGGAAGCTCCGGACCCGGGTGACGTCGGTGATCAGAGCGGCGCGCTGATCGCTCACCGTCCTGATCTCCAGACTCCGCGTATCGACACCTGCCCGCTCAAGAATGGCCTCGTGGATATCGACCTCGTCTCCACTGGCCATCTTGCAGTCGGTGTGCGGCATTACCAGAACCCGTGTGACGCCCAGAAGGTACGTGGCAAGCACGAGCGTACGAAGGACGTCATCGGTGACGCGCGCTCCGGCGTTTCGCAGGATCTTCACATCTCCTGGTGACATTCCCAGAACGGCCAACGGGTCGATCCGTGAGTCCATGCAGGTGATGACTGCCAGTTCCTTCGCGGCCCAGCCGGTCAGGGTCGCGTGATCATCGCTGGCCACGTACGCCTCGTTGGCCGCCAGGACGTCGGCGAAGGAGTCACGGGGGAAGGACTGCAGATCTGCGGTTCTCTCCAAGGACATGCCCTGAGCCTAGGCGGTGGCTCCGTCTCTCCCGTGAGGACCTCGTCTCGAAGCAAGCCTGGCTCCACACGGGCGCCGGATCTGATGCAGAATGAATGTAGTTGCGAACCTTTTGCAGAAAGTGCCAGATCGTCTTAGGGTTGCCTTATGACTCCGCGAGCAGCAGCGATCACCGCCGCCCTCTTGCTCCCCCTGTCCCTGGCGGCCTGCTCCGACTCGAGCGACTCATCCGCCGATGATCGTCCGCTGGTGGCCACCACGGTCTCCCCGATCACCTCCATCGCAGCGGCGGTGGGTGGGGATCGTGTGCGCATCGAGGGCATCGTCCCCGAGGGCACCAACAGTCATACGTTCGAGCCAGCTCCCCAGACGGCCGAGCTCCTCAGTGATGCCGACCTGGTGCTGATCAATGGCCTCAAGCTCGAGGATCCGACTCTGGCCCTCGCCGAAGCGAATATGTCCCCCGACGCTCGACTCGTGGAACTCGGGACCGAGGTGCTTCCCGAATCGGACTACATCTTCGACTTCTCCTTCCCGGAGGAAGAAGGCAAGCCCAATCCGCATCTGTGGACTGATGCGGGCTATGCGATTGCGTATGCCGCGCTGATCCGCGATGAGTTCACCAATCTCGACCCCGAGAATGCCGACTACTACGCGACGAATTTCGCGGCCTTCGAGGCCAAGGCTGAGGCCCTGGCGGACGCAATCCGGGTCGATCAGGCCTCCGTTCCCGCTGGACAACTGCGCTTGGTCACCTACCACGACGCCTATGCGTACTTCGCCGACTCCTTCGGCTGGGAGGTGGTCGGGGCCATCCAGCCTCAGGACTTTGCCGAGCCGACCCCCTCGGAGGTCGCCGCCCTGATCGAGCAGATCAAGGCGTCCGGGGTACCCACCATCTTCGGCTCGGAGGTCTTCCCCTCCGACGTGCTCAGCGCCATCGGCGAGGAGGCAGGTGTCCGGTACGAGGATTCCCTCCGCGATGACGATCTGCCCGGTGCGCCCGGCGAGGCCGACCACTCATGGCTGGGCCTCATGCGGGGCAACTTCGCCACCATGATCCGCGGCCTCGGCGGGGATCCTCGTGCCCTCGAGGCCCTTGACGTGACGCTGGCAGTTCCGGACTCGGCGGTATACCCGCAGTGACCGGAACCGGAGTAGGACCTGAGCTCATCCGGCTCGTGGCGGCCAGCGCCGCCTACGACCATCACCGCGTCCTGAACAATGTCGACTTCCACGTCCATCAGGACCAGTTCACCGGAATCGTCGGGCCCTCCGGTTCGGGCAAGACCACCTTGCTGCGGCTGCTTCTTGGCACCATCTCTCCCGTTGCTGGCCGGGTGGATCGCCGCCCCGGGCTCCGCGTCGCCTATGTTCCCCAGCTGGAGACCATCAACTGGAACTTCCCGGTCACCGTGGCCGAATGCGTGCTGATGGCACGGCCTCAGCCCACCCTCTCGCCACGGGTCACCCCTGACGAGCGGGCTGCCGTCGAAGCCATGCTCAAGCGTCTAGGAATCGCGGATCTTGCCCAGCGCCACATCCGCGACTTGAGCGGTGGCCAGCAGCAGCGAATGTTCCTCGCGCGTGCCCTGCTTCGAGATCCCGAACTGCTCTTGCTCGATGAGCCCACCAGCGGGGTCGACGTGTCCACCCGACACGACATGCTGCATCTGCTGGCTGAACTCCATGAGGATGGCATCGCCATCGTTCTGACCACGCACGACCTGAACGGGATGGCAGCCCATCTTCCGCATCTGGTCTGCATCAATCACCGCATTACGGGTGAGGGAGCCCCTGCCGAGGTCCTCACCCCGCCAGTCCTTGAGGCCACCTTCGGAGCGCGCATGGAAGTCCTCGAGCATCTGGGCATGCGCGTGATCATCGACGAGGCGCCACCGGCGAGCCTCACCGGGAGGTCCTGACGTGGAAGACCTCATTGCGCCCTTGTCGTACGCCTTCTTCCAAAAGGGCCTCATCGTCGCCGCGCTGTCCGGGGCCCTCCTCGGGTTCCTCGGTGTCTACATCGTCCTGCGCGGCATGAGCTACATCGGCCATGGGCTCTCGCACTCGATCTTCGGCGGGTTTGCCGCTGTCCAACTGTTCGCCGCCCAGTTCTACGCCATCGGGGCAGCCCTCTGGGGCATCGCCTCGGCACTGGCCATCAATGGCGTCACCAGGCGCACCCGGATCGGCGCCGATGCCGCCATCGGCGTGATCACCACTGCATCCTTCGCCCTCGGCGTGGCCCTGTTCGCCAAGTTCGGCACCAGCGGGCCCGCCTTCGAGAACGCACTGTTCGGCAGCATCCTCGGCATCTCGAACGCCCAGATCATCGGGCTCTCGGTGGTCGCCCTGCTCGCCCTCATCTTCGTGGTCACCCGCTACCGGGCACTCCTATTCGCAACCTTCGATCCCGACGTCGCGTCTGTCTCCGGAGTGAACGTGCCGCGAATCGAGGCACTCTTCATGATCGTGCTGTCGCTGTCGATTCTCGCCACCCTGACCGTGATCGGCGTGACCCTCGTGGCTGCCATGCTCGTGATCCCTGCCGTTATCGCGCGGATGTTGACCGACTCGTTCGCACGAATGCTCCTGCTCAGTACGGCCATCGGCACCGGCAGCGGCATCATCGGCATGTACGCCAGCTACTTTGCGGGAGTGCCGTCAGGCACCATGATCGTGCTGGTCGGCGCCGCGCTCTTCTGCATCGTTCTCGCGATCACCGGAGGGCGCGGCCTCCGCCGCTCTGCCGGCCTTGACTCACACCCCAGCAGCGCTCTGGCCTGACAAGGCCGTCACGCGTCGATGCGCTCCCGATCCAGGCCCGCGGCGCCCTCAACGATGAAATCTCGCCGAGGCGCAACCTCGGAGCCCATGAGCAGGTCAAAGACGCACTCGGCCGCCTCGGCGTCGTCCATCGTTATCCGCCGCAGCGTGCGATGCGCAGGATCCATCGTTGTCTCGCGCAACTGCGAAGCGTCCATCTCGCCGAGACCCTTGTACCGCTGAACCGGATCCTTGATCCGTCGGCCCCGCTTCTCCGCGTCCTTCATCACCCGATGTAGCTCAGCATCCGAGTAGGTGTAGACGATCTCGTTCGCCTTGGATCCGGGCGAGATGATCTCGACACGGTGCAGCGGCGGCACGGCGGCATAGACCCGACCGGCATCGAGCAGGGGACGAAGATAGCGGTGGATCAACGTCAGCAGCAGGCACCGGATGTGGGCGCCGTCGACGTCCGCGTCGGACATCAGGATCACCTTGCCGTACCTGGCCGCATCAAGGTCGAAGGTGCGACCCGAACCAGCACCGATCACCTGGATGATCGAGGCGCATTCGGCGTTCTTCAGCATGTCCGACAGTGAGGACTTCTGGACGTTCAGGATCTTGCCGCGAATGGGCAGCAGAGCCTGATAGTCCGAGCTCCGGGCCGTCTTGGCAGTGCCCAGTGCGCTGTCGCCCTCGACGATGAACAGTTCAGAGCGATCCACTTCATCACTGCGACAGTCCACGAGCTTCGCGGGCAACGCTGACGATTCGAGCGCGGACTTGCGTCGCTGGGTGTCTCGATGGGCGCGTGCCGACACCCGGGCGCGCATGGCGTTCGCCGTCTTGTCCAGCAGCGCCTTGGTGGCGGCCTTCTCACCGCGAGGGGGTGACGTGAACCAGCGTGTGAGCTCCTTGCTGAGCACATTCGCCACGATGCGGGAGGCGGCCGGGGTTCCGAGGATCTCCTTCGTCTGACCCTCGAACTGCGGCTCGGCCAGCCGAACCGTCACCACGGCCGTCAGGCCCTCCATGGCGTCGTCCTTGGAGACGCTGTCCTCGCTGGCCTTGAGCACCTTGTTGGCGCGCAGCTGGTCGTTGGCGACCTTCGTGAGGGCTCGCTCAAAGCCGGCGACGTGCGTGCCGCCCTTGGGTGTTGCGATGACATTGACGAAGGACCGTGTGGTGGTCTCGTACCCCGTGTCCCAGCGCAACGCGATGTCCACCGCCAGATCACGCTGAACCTCTTCCGGCGTCATGTGCCCCTGGGCATCGAGCACCGGAACCGTCTCGGTGAAGTGACCCCCGCCCGTGATGCGGATGATCGGCGTGACCGCCTCGCCGCTGGACAGGTAGTCGATGTACTCGCCAATTCCGCCCTTGTGTTGGAAAGTCTCCTCCCACACGTCCGACGGGTCCCGCTCATCGCGCACGCTGATGGTCAGCCCCGGTACCAGGAAGGAGGACTGCATGGCCCGCTCCCGCAGGGCGACTCGGTCGTAGTCCGCATCCTTGGTGAACACCTGGCGGTCCGCCCACCAACGCACGCGCGTCCCGGTTCGAGTGCGAGGGCACTTGCCAGCGACCTGGAGGCCGCCCTTCCGCGAGAACGCCACGTCTGGGCCGTCCCCGTCGAAATGGCCAGGCACCCCACGCCGGAAGGACATCGTGTGGATCTTCGCGGCGCGATCGACCTCGACATCCAGGCGTGCAGACAGGGCATTCACCACCGATGCCCCAACCCCGTGGAGGCCTCCGCTGGCACCGTACGAACCCCCACCGAACTTGCCGCCGGCGTGCAGCTTGGTCAGGACGACCTCGACACCCGTGAGCTTCGTCTTCGGCTCCACATCGACCGGGATGCCCCGACCGTTGTCGGCTACCTCGACAGAGCCATCCGATCGCAGGATGACCGAGATCTTCGTGCAATGGCCGGCAATCGCCTCGTCAACACCGTTGTCGAGGATCTCCCAGAGGCAGTGCATGAGCCCGCGACCGTCATTGGAGCCGATGTACATGCCCGGACGCTTGCGAACCGCCTCCAGACCTTCGAGGACGGCAAGGTCCTTCGCGGAGTATCCACCGGTCGCGCTCGACTTCTTGGTTGTCACGGCGTCAACTTACCCAGCCGGGGGTGGTTTCCCCTGCACGGCACACCCGGATCAGCGTCTAACGAAGAGGTCCAAGGCGGTGATGATGGCCGGGCCGAGGATGATGATGAACAGGCCTGGGAAGAAGCACAGCATGAGCGGTGCGAGGATCTTCACCGGCACTTTCTGAGCCAGTTCCCGCGCCCGGGAGGTGCGCTTGGCCCGCATCTCCCGGGACTGCTCTCGCAGCACCGATGAGATGGCGATGCCCAATGCATCGGCCTGGAGGATCGCGGAGATGAGCGTTCGCAGGTCCTCCTGGGTCGTGCGCCCGGCGAGTTCCTCGAAGGCCTGCACCCGGGACTTGCCCAGCCGCATCTCCTGCAGGACGCGCGAGAACTCCTCGGCCACCGGAGTGTCCTGGATCTGGGCAACCTTGCTCATCGCCGCCTGGAGACTCAGGCCGGACTCGACACTCAGGTCGAGAAGGTCGATGGCGTCCGGCAGCGTCAGACGGATCTGCTCGGTTCGGCGCAGCCCAGCGTTGTAGACGACTAGGTCAGGGACGAAGTAGCCGATGGTCACCGCAAGCAGGGCGACGAACCAGCCGACGGGCCCCCACAGCGCGATCGCCAGCACCCCGAGGAGGAGGCCGACGAAGCCGTACACGACCTTGCGCTCCACCGTCTGCTGAAGAGCCTCAGGGCTGCGGCGCCCAGCCCGACCGAGGTTGTCCTTGATCCGCTGACGATTGCGGGGCAGGACCAGTGCTCGGCTCAGGGACTCCAGGACGGAGCCGACCCACCCGCGCTCACGCTCGGGTGCAAGGGCCGAATCCGCCGGGCGGATCGAACCGATGCGCAGCACGAGCGCGAGGGACCGGCGCACTCCGGCAGCCTCGTAGTACCGGACGATCGACATGCCCAGAACCAGGACTGCGGCGGCAGCGGTCAACGAGGCGAGAACTGCCATGGTCATCTCACTCACTCCCCTACACCTTGATCCGAACGATCGAGCGCATCCACATCCAGCCGATGACCATCAGAACCACCAGGACGCCGAGCATCAGCAGGCCAAGCGGGTCGGTCCACAGTCGGGAGATGTACTCCCGGCGGAACAGGAAGAGGAACGCGAACACGCCCAGGGGCAGCGCCAGGAGGACGTACGCGGACAACCGTCCTTCGGCCGACAGCGTCCTGACCTCGCGCGCGATCGCATGCCGACCCTTGATCGTCTCGGCGGCGCTGTCGAGGATCTTCGACAGGTTCCCGCCGACCTCACGCTGGATCGCCAGCGCCGTGACCGTCCACCGCAGGTCATCGTTGTGCATCCGGTCAGCGCAAGCCAGCAGCGCATCGTCAAGACGCGACGTGAGCTGTGCCTCCGCCAGGACGCGGCGCATCTGTCGGCCGACCTCGCCCCGATTCTCATGAGCCGACGACTCCAGTGCCTGGGGGAAGGACTGCCCGGCCCGGATGGCGCTCGACAGCATCAGCAGGAACTCGGGCAGCTCGTCGGAGAATGCATTTCGACGCCTCGACACTCGCCCACTGAGGTAGGCCTCGAACGCCAGGGGGACGAGCACCAGAGCAAGCAGCAGGCCCACCACGATGCTGCGGACCAGCAGACCGACCACCAGCCAGGCGGCTAGGAGGGAGATCACCTGCAGGGCAAGCCACTTCGTGACGGTCACGGTCATGTTGGCTGCGGCAAAGGCCGCAATCATGCGCTTGCCGTAACGCGTGTCGATGAGCGTCTGCTCCAGCGGGGCCGCCTGCCGAGCTGCCAGCTCTGCGGCTGCCTGAGCCGTTCCTCCGCGACCCGAAGTGGCCTCGGCGTAGTGCATCACGGCATCAATCCGGCGACGTCGCGCCCGCACCTCGCGGAAGCGCAGAGTGCTGACAGCAAGCAGCCCGATGGCGAGAGCACCCAGTCCGGCCAGTAATCCCACCACCAGTGGATTCGGGGTGGGCGCCGGCACAGCGGCCGGCGTGACCTGGTCCTCCGAAGCAGGCCCTGGTGGCGAAGAGGGGGGTGCCGCCTCGCCTGCTTCGTAGGGATCTGGGGCGTCGATGACCGCCGTTGCGAGACTTGCCAGATCGGGGAGAGCAGTGGAGGCGACGAACGTGGTGTCATCGACCGTCACGCGCGCATCAACTCGTGCCCCCGATGCGTTTATGTCGTCCGGCACGGTTGCCCTGAGCAGCACCCTCGGGTCGAACGCTGACGCAGCCGCAGAGAAGGCGTCGACCAGTTCGCCAGCCGTGCTCGCCTGGGTCAGCGTCCCAGCCGTTCGTGAGGTCAATCGCTCGGCGACCATGCGCTCCTCGGAGGTCGGATCGATGGCCACGACGTCCACCGATACGCCTGCATTGGTCGCTGCCTTGACGGCCTGCACCAGCGTTGCCGCGCTTGTGGTGTCCTGCCCATCGGACAGAACCAGAAGTCGGCCCTCAACCCCGTAGGGAACCAGGCCCGCCGCCGTGACCACGGCGTCGTAGAGACGCGTGTCACCGTCCGGGGTAATCTCGGCGAGCGCCTCGGAGATCTCGGCCCGATCGGCGCCGGGTGAGACCACCGAGCGCACCTCATCGGAGAAGGTCACGAGTCCGACGGAGACGGCCTGCGGCAGGGCGTCGAGATACACCTCGGCTGCTCGCCGGGCGTCCTCGATGCGGCCATCCGCCATCGAGCCGCTCGCGTCTGCCACAAGGACGACCATCTGGTCGAGGGCGACCGGCTGCTGCACCCATGCGGCCTGAGTCGGCAGGTCACGTTCACCAATGCTCACCACACCACTTGGCTCGCCCGCATCGGCCAGCGAGTCCTGCGTCACGGGAAGGGTCATGGTCAGGACGACATCACGGTCAGTCACCGAGGTGACATCCAACTGGGGATCCAGCGCAGCGTGCGCCGGGAGGGCGAGGCCGGCGATCAGCGCGAGGACCACCAGCCCCAGCAGGCCTCTGCGTCGTGTAGTCGTGGAATGCATGTCGTCCCCCTCATGGACGGAAGAGCTCAGCAGGAAGATCAACGCCGTGCTCGCGGAGCCGACCCAGGAACTGGGGAGTGATCCCGGTCGCGATCAGCCGGCCCGTGACACCGTCGTCCTCGGCGCCGGAGTACTGGTAGATGAAGAGGTCCTGCATCTGGATGGTGTCGCCCTCGCGGCCGACGATCTCCGAGATGCGCGTGATGTGGCGGCTTCCGTCGCGCATCCGCTCCTGATGGACAAGCAGATCCAGAGCGCTCGTGATCTGCTCACGGATGACACGGACAGGCAGATCCATACTGGCCATCAGGACCATGGTCTCCACGCGGGAGAGAGCATCGCGCGGACTGTTCGCGTGGACAGTCGAGAGCGACCCCTCATGACCGGTGTTCATGGCCTGCAGCATGTCCAGAGCGGCCGCATCGCGCACCTCACCCACGATGATGCGATCCGGTCGCATGCGCAGCGAGTTCCGCACTAGGTCGCGGATCGTGACCAGTCCGGCTCCCTCGATGTTGGCCGGCCGGGACTCCATGCGCATGACGTGCGGCTGCGCCAGTTGCAGCTCAGCCGCGTCCTCGATGGTGATTATTCGCTCATCCTCCGGGATGAACCCGGAAAGGACGTTCAGCGTGGTCGTCTTGCCCGATCCTGTCCCACCCGAGATGAGCACGTTGAGCTTGCCTCGCACGCAGGCACGCAGAAGGTCGCTCGCCTGACGCGTGATCGTGCCCATGCTGATGAGATCGGCGGCGGTGTAGGCCTCCTTGGCGAACTTCCGGATGGTGAGCGATGCGCCGTCCAGTGCAATCGGAGGGATAACCGCATTGACGCGACTTCCGTCCGGCAGTCGGGCGTCCACCATCGGGCTGGCCTCATCGATCCGACGCCCCACGCGCGACACGATCCGGTCGATCGTCTGGCGCAGGTGGTTGTCGTCGGCGAACCGGAGCGCGGTGCGACTGATCCGTCCGTGGCGCTCGACGAAGATCGTGTCGAACCCGTTGACCATGATCTCGGTGACCTCGGGGTCACGCAGGAGCGGCTCGAGCGGTCCATTGCCGAGGACGTCGTCGACGACCTCCTGTACGAGCCGGGCACGGTCACTGCCGGAGAGTGGCCGTGCGTTGCGCGCGAGCACCTCGGTGATGGCCTCGAATACCAGGCTCTCCAACCGGCTCTGCTCGATCCGGCCGGCATAGATGTCCTGACCGATCGACTCCGTCAGCCACTCCTGCACCTCGCGCTTGAGGGACGAGTAGTCGGTACCGACCTCGAGCCGAGAGACCGACGCGGCACTCGGGCGAGTGCCGGAGCGGTCGACCTTTGCCTGTCCCAGGCGTTCAGAGAGTCCCATGACGCACCTCCCCTACGCCTGCTGGCCGAGCAGATGACGCACTCCTCGCCGCTTACGCGGAGCGGCCTCCACGGCCGGCTCGGGAATGCCCATCGCCGGTACCCGGTGGTTGATCTCAGCCTGCGCCAGGCCCACGACGGCCCGACTGAACGGGTGCCTTGGGTTGTCGAGCACGAGAGGAACACCCTTGTTGATGGATGCGGGGATCTCCTTTCCGGACGGGAATCGGTACGCGATCGGCAGGCCGATCACGCGCTCGACGTCCTCCGGGGTCAGTCCGACATGCGAGTCGCAGCGGTTCAGGGCGACGAGCATCTTGTTGCGCGGGTACCCCAGCGCCTCAAGGGTGTCGAGCGTGACCTTGAAGTTCTTCAGCGCCAGCATGTCCAATGACGTGAGTAGGACGTAGCTGTCCGCCAGATCGAAGGTCTTCAGGACGCCATCGCTGAAGGCCGCCGGAGAGTCGACGACGATGTAGTCGTACGTCTCCGCCAAGAGACGCAGCAGCTCCTCTATGAGTGCCGGTGTGACGAACTCGGCATCGGCAGGCGACCGAGGCGCCAGCAGGACGTCCAATCGTTCGCGGTAGGGGATGACCAGCGACTTCAGGCCCGATCGATCGAGACCGCCCTGCATCCCCAGGGCATCGCTGATCGTCCGGGTCGGCTCGACCTGCAGTGCAACGGCGACGTCACCGAACTCGAGGTTGAGGTCGACCAGGCAGACGCGGCCCGCATTCAGGTCTGCCAGGCCCGCAGCCAGGTTGGTTGCGACGGTGGTCTTGCCGCATCCACCTTTGGCACCGAAGACGAGAATGATCCGCCCATGGCCGGCGTCGCCGGATCGTGCCTCCAGATGGCGCAGTTGACGTGACACCGCAAGGGATCGCGTGCACGCCAGCAGAAGCGCCTCGGCGTCATCAGCGGGGACGACCTCCCGGATGCCGGCGCGCAAGGCCTCGGTCATGCCTTGCACCTCGATGCGCTGACGCATCAGGACCACGCCCAGGGCCGGACGCTCGACGCGATAGCGCTCAGCGATTCCCGCTGCTGTCTCGAGGGCGGCATCCGGACCGACGATGACGAGGTCCTCCTCTGGATGGCTGTCCAACAGGCCATTCAGCGCGAGCACGCTGTCCACGACGGTTACGTCATCGGCCAGGGTCAGCCGGAACCTCTCCACATCCCTGCTCAGGTCACCCAAAACGATCGACATGATGTCCCCTCCTCGACTCTTGCATCCGTGACTGCTGCATCCGTGACTGTTGCGTCCGTGACTGTTGCGGCCGTGACTCCTGGTGTCGCCTCATCGCCGACGGCTACCTGAACAGGTTCTGGTCGTTGACGCCCTCGGTGGCGTCGACGACGGTGTTCTCGCCCAGCAGGGCGAAGTGCAGCGCGCCGGTCCTGGTGGCATGGACCAGTCGCTCGGCCTGCTCCTGAGTGACGGCCAGCGTGACAAGTTGGGCGTTCCAGGCCTCACTGGACGCAGACTCGGCGATCTCGTCGGTCACCTCTCCCACCGCGAGAACCACCACGTCCTCGAGCAGGGCACGGGTCTGGAAGACCGGGTTTCCGCCGCCTTCGACGTCATCAGCCGTCTCGGAATAGGTATCGAAGATCGCGACGTGCGAGCCCGGGCGCAGGAATGCGCCTACCTTGGATGGATCATCCAGCAGCACCGTGACCGCCATCTGACCCTCGGGCACCTCGATCGGCCAGTCCTCAGGCACCTCAGACCCGACGGCAGCTGCGAGCACGACCTGTCCGCTGGGCAGATCGGCCAGCGTGACGAGATTCGCGTTGGCACCCTCAACGGTTGCGAGTGCGCCCGCCGGCTGGAGCCGGACCGGCACCGACGACTGTGTGATCAGGCCGGATGCCTGAGCCTCGGCGAGCGTCGTGCCTGCCGGGACGACATCCTCGGTGACCCACACCGTTGCGGTGTCCTGATCGGCCATCGCCCGGGAGTCGGCGCCAGACACATAGGCGAACACGAGCACGCCCGCCCCCAGTGCCAGCACCACCGTGATGATGATGGGAATGATCGGATTCTTCATGGCCTTGTCCCCTCATATGCCGATCTCGTTGATGCGTGTGTGTGGTGCTCACGGCAGCAGTTGCACCGCCTTGACGCCCAGGTCCGTGCCGCCGCCCACCCCGCCGTCGACGATCGCCTCGCCGAAGGTGCCGAACAGGCAGGAGCCGTTGTTGCCGTTGCCGCTCTGTGACTCCTCGTAGCCATCAGGCGGCGTGCACGTCTTGGTGTCCTGGTCCCATGTGCCGCTCTCGTCCTCGCACTGCTTCTTGTTCTTCAGCTTCGAGTAGTCGATGCTCGGAGCCGTCGAACACGCGGAATCCGGCCATGGATCACAGTCGTCCTTCTTTCCAGCCGCCGAGCAGTCAACCGGGCTGACCCCACCCTCATTGCCCTTCAGCTTGAAGCCGAGGAACTCGAACGAGCGGAAGCCCATCACCTGGAACTGGGCCGACGTGCCGATGCCCGTGCCGTCCCGGGCGCCCACGACCGGGACGATGAACTCGGTGTTGAGCATCGCCGACAGCGCCTCGGTGATGTTGGCACTCGAGGTGCCGCACCACTGAGCCTCCGAGGTCTCTCGATGGATCCAGTCACCGATGGCGACGGGCACCGGCTCGGTGCAGTTCTGAGACTGGCCGCTGAACTTGGCAGTACCGTCGAAGTCGCCGAAGGCGAAGCCGTTGGTCACTGGAGCGAATGAGTCGCCGCCGAATTCACAGGCATCGTCCGGGTCGCTGGGGGTGAACTCCGACACCGTCACAGCGCTCCCGACGGGCAGCCCGGGACACACCGGGAGCAGGATCGGGAACAGCACGGGCGCACTCGACGCCGGACCCCACGCCGCCTGGGAGCAGGCCCCCGTGCGCAGCTCGGGCGCTGGGTCCTCGCTGCCGACCCCGGCGAAGAACGGAACCAGGAAGTCGGTGCCATCGGGATTCTCCGTCGCCGTGCGCACCCGGGCGAAGTGATTGATCTCGTCCGGAATCGGCTGGCAGTCCCACCAGGCATCCATGAGCGAGCTGCACTCGCCAAGGCCATCCGTGCCACAGGTCTCCCTGACGCCAGTCACCTCGTCCGGTGCGTTGGCTCCGGAATAGGTGACCGCGACGGATCCTGCCGCCATCTGGTCGGCGCACTCGGCATCGCCTTCTGCGCAGTGCTGGGCGATCGCGAGTGCGGCCGCATCGGCACCGTTCTGTACGACCCTGCGTTCTGCATAGAGCTGCCCGACATCGGCCACCAGGGCCAGCAGCCCGGTGACCACGCCGGCGGCAACGAGGATCGCGACGAGAACGATGACCGCGCCGTCGTCGCGTCCTGTCATCCCACGCATAGCATCTCGGATCTGGAACTCAGCGTGATCGACTCACCTGAGCCCGCGCTCTCGTCGTAGAAGTTGAGCAGTCCGATCGGTGTGAACCAGTCGAACTGTGTGGAGACCGTGACCGCCGCATTCGTCGCAGAACCTGCGGCGCAGGGGTCCTGCACCACGGCCAACTGCTCGCTGTCACCCAGCGTGCTCAGCCGGGCGGCGCCCGGTGAGCTGGCCTGCACGATGGAATCCACTGCCATCGCGTCTCTGTGCAGCGACAGCGCCCGGGCTCCCTCCCGACTGGCCCCGGCCAGGCTCACCTGAACGAAGTACAGGCGTCCGAAGTCGACCAGGGCCAGCAGGATCAGGAGCAGCAGCGGGACGACGATCGCGAACTCCACGGCCGCCGCGCCGCGGTCACGGGCCGTCCGATCGCTACAGTCCTGACGATCGATGGACCGTGAACCGTGGACACGGCGGCCGTGGCTGCTATCCGCAAACATCGCTCACTCCCCCTCTAGGAGCTGGTGCCGCCTCACGTCGCAGACGGCTCTCGTTCTGGGCTCAAGATCCGAACCCGGGCTCCACTATTCAGCGGGCAGATTCCCGGCGACGTCTCCGAACAGGTTCCCGAGGTTGGTGCCCACGAGGGTCACTGTGGCGATGATGGCGAGCGCAATAAGCGCGACGATCAGTCCGTACTCCACCGCGGTCGCGCCACGATCAACGGCGAACATCCGGTAGATGCGAGTCTGGAAGTTGTGAATACGCATGACCTTTTCTCCTTGAACAGGGCCCCCTCTGGAAGGCCGAGCGGATCTGACGGGACCCACACTCCACCCCGGCCGGGCACGATGAGACGGCAAGCACGGCCAGTGACAGGGCAATGACCGATCAGCCGTGGACACTCTCGGGGACCCTGAGATGCCCGAAATGCCCGGTTCCCTTCGGGCTGCTGTGCGCTGATCGCGAACGCGCCCGGCGTGGCTCCACCCGGGTCCCCACCTCATGGCAGACTGTCAGTTCGAGCATCCAGCGAGATGGGTGGTGCCAGCCGGCCCCACTGAGCGGGAGGCTCATTCAGGAGGGGAAGCACTCACATGGATACGACGAGCGCCCAAGCGCTGAGCGCCACCGATCGTTGCGACCGCTGCAATGCCCAGGCCTACGTACGGGTCGTTCTCCCCGCCGGCACTGACCTGCTCTTCTGCGCCCATCACTGGAGTGCCTACGAGGAGGCGCTACGCCCGCAGGCGGCCCAGATCGTCGATGAGACCCACCGACTCACCGAACCGGCTCACGCCGACGCCTGATCAGCGCCCCTGAAACCTCGGGGACCTCTTCTCCATGAACGCCCGCACGCCCTCCTGATAGTCGGCGCTCGTCCATGCGGCCCGTCGCAGTTCGGTGAGACGCTCGAAATCGTCACTCGTCAACGAGCGCGCATCAGTCAGGGCGGTCATCTCGCCCTTGATCGCCCGAATAGCCAGCGGAGCCCTCGAGGCGATGCGCTGCCCCATCTGGACTGCCGTCTGCTCCAGTTCCGATGAGTCCGCCACAAGCCGGTTGACCACGCCGTACGCGGCCCATTCGTCGGCGCCCATCGGATCCGCAGTGAAGAAGAGCTCCTTGGCCATGTTCAACGGCAGGGCGCTCAGCACGTGTGCCACCCCAGCCGTGTTGTACGGCACCCCTAGCCGAGCAGGAGTGATGGCGAAGGTCGACGTTCGCACGGCCACCACGAGGTCGCAGGTCAGCACTAGCTCGCAGGCGCCGCCCCATACACCGCCCTCAATGGCCGCGATCACCGGGAAGGGCGCTCGCCGAAGGCGCTGCAGGAACGTCTCCAACGGGTTGGTCCACGTGAGTGGATCGGATCCGTCTACGGGCAGTGCGTCGATGTCGTAGCCCGCCGACCAGGTGCCTGCCCCGGCTTCGGCGCGAAGGATCAAGGCACGGACATCGCTGCTCTCAGCCCGGTCGATCTCCTCGCGCAGAGCACCGAGCAGGTCGCCAGAGAGAGCGTTCCTCCGCTCTCCATGTGCCATAGTGATCTCGACAACGGATTCAGCAGCACCGTCAGGACCGACGGCACGGCGGGAGACGATGCTAGACACGATCAGTCGAGGTAGTCGCGGAGCACCTGTGAACGCGAGGGGTGTCGCAGTTTCGACATCGTCTTCGACTCGATCTGACGGATTCGCTCACGCGTGACCCCGTAGACCTTGCCGATCTCGTCGAGTGTCTTGGGCTGACCATCCGTGAGTCCGAAGCGCATGCGGACGACCCCAGCCTCGCGGTCGGACAGGGTGTCGAGGACGGACTCCAGCTGCTCCTGCAACAGGGTGAAGGACACGGCGTCGGACGGCACGATGGCCTCGGAGTCCTCGATGAGGTCGCCGAACTCGCTGTCGCCCTCCTCGCCGAGCGGGGTGTGCAGCGAGATCGGCTCTCGTCCGTACTTCTGCACCTCGACGACCTTCTCGGGCGTCATGTCGAGTTCGCGCGCCAACTCTTCGGGCGTGGGCTCGCGACCGAGATCCTGCAGCATCTGGCGCTGCACCCGAGCCAGCTTGTTGATGACCTCGACCATGTGGACCGGGATACGGATGGTGCGCGCCTGATCGGCCATGGCGCGGGTGATGGCCTGGCGGATCCACCACGTGGCGTACGTGGAGAACTTGTAGCCCTTGGTGTAGTCGAACTTCTCCACTGCACGGATCAGGCCGAGGTTGCCCTCCTGGATCAGGTCGAGGAAGAGCATGCCGCGGCCGGTGTAGCGCTTGGCCAGCGAGACGACGAGACGGAGGTTCGCCTCGAGGAGGTGGTTCTTGGCCCGACGCCCGTCCGTGGCGATCCACTCGAGGTCGAGTCGGGTCTTCTTGTCCATCTTGGGCTTCTCGGCCAGCATCTCCTCGGCAAACAGGCCCGCCTCGATGCGCTTGGCCAGTTCGACCTCCTGCTCGGCATTGAGCAGCGAGACCTTGCCGATCTGCTTGAGGTAGTCCTTGACCGGATCCGCGGTGGCACCAGCGACGGTGACCGTCTGGACCGGCTCATCGGTGTCGTCGACATCGGAGATGACGAAGCTCTCGTCTCCCGGCTTGCCGGTCGCGCTCTTGTCGCCGTCGACCGTCGCCAGATCCTCAGCGAGGTCGGCCTCGAGGTCGGCCTCCAGCTTCGCCGCCTCCTTCAGCGCCTCGGGATCGGCATCCTCGGCTTTCGGATCGACCGCGACCACACCGTCTGTCGTCTCGACGACTTCGACCAACTGATCCTTCGAACTGGCCGTCGCCTTCTTCGCGGGAGCCTTCTTCGCGGGAGCCTTCGTGGCGGTGGTCTTCTTCGCCGGAACCTTGGCGGCGGGAGCCTTCGCCACGACCGCCTTCTTCGCTGGGGCCTTCTTCGCGGGAGCCTTCTTGGCGGCGGGAGCCTTCGCCACGACCGCCTTCTTCGCTGGGGCCTTGTTCGCGGGAGCCTTCTTCGCGGGAGCCTTCTTCGCGGGAGCCTTCTTCGCGGGAGCCTTCTTCACCGCGGCCTTCGTAGCCGGAGCCTTCTTCACGGGAGCCTTCTTGGCAGGGGCCTTCTTCGCGGTGGTCTTGTTCGGCATCGAGATGGCTGCGCCTTCCTCGCGGTTGCCCACGACAAGGGCCCGTGTCAAGCGCGGGGCTTGGTTACGGGCCGGGATTTCCCATCATTGTGCCATGCCGTCATCGCGGTGTGAGCAGCGCCCGTCCCTCCCCCACCCAAACCTCTCGGGAGTCCCGCTGCACCACCGACTCCGGGATCGGGAACGGACCCAGGCCCGCCACGGTGAACGACCCCGCCCACAGCGCCTCGCAGCTGACGAGTGTCGGCCCGGCCGTGCGGAAGACATGCCTCGCCAGGGGAGATCCTGCGACCCCGAAACCGGAGAAGGTCCACGTCCATTGCGCCTGCGCCTCGACAGTGACGCGAGCGCCCCCCAACGTCCACTCACGCACGAAGGATCCGCCCCTGTGCCCTGACTCGAAGAGCGTGGGAAGTGCCGTGACGATGCCGCTTTCGGGGCGATGCTCGATCCGCAGCGGGGGCAGCGCCTCGGCCAGACGGTCGGCGAGTGCGCTGCCGGTTCGCTCGACGGTCCGCGGGCGATCCGTCATGCACATGAGGCCGAGATCCCGCCATGGCTGCCCAGCGGGACGAAACCACGTTCGGCGCAGGGAGCCCACCTGACAGCCCCGTGTGACGCTTAGGCACGTGGGTGCACCGTCGAAGGAATTCCCCAGATCGGACTCCACGCACGGGCTCGTTACTCGCCAAGCGCAATCAGGGCAGCCTGCAACACTGGCGCGGGTCTCCTCGGGCACTCCACCGGGCAGGATCAGCCCGCCGGTGCCCACGTAGGCGTCGCGCTCGTCATCACCAACGACGGAGGCTGCCGGTGCGCTCGCGCCTGCGGGGCCGCCAGTCCACGCCTGCAGGGCCAGTGCAGCGACCACGGTTGCGATGCATCCAATAGCGGTCACGTGGGTTGGTGGGCGGCGAGAGGACATACCTGCACGGTAGGCAGCCCCGGGGACTGAGGAAAAGCCTCAGTTCTGCGCCTGTGGACGGTGCCGACGCACGCGGTGCAGGGCATGCGCGACGAAGACTCCGACCTGCTCGTCCTCCACGAGGAATCCGTCGTGGCCGAACGGCGAGAGGATGAGGTGCAGACGATCAGCGCCCGGGGTGAGGTCGACGATCTCCTGCTGCAGCCGCACGGGAAAGAGACGATCGGTGTCGATGCCCACCACGGTCAGCGGCGCCGAGATCGTCCCCAGCGCCGAGGCGAGCCCGTCCCTTCCCCGCCCGAGGTCGAACAGGCTCATCGCGCGCGTGAGGCTGATGTAGGTGTTGGCGTCGAAGCGGCGCGCCAGCTTGTCGGCATGGTGATCGAGGTAGGACTCCACCGCGAAGCGACCACCGGCGTACGGATCCTCACCGTCCTGGGCCGTTCGCCCGAATCGATCCGCGAGCTCGCTCTCAGTTCGGTACGTGAGGTGGGCGATGCGGCGGGCCAGACCCATGCCCTGATGAGGCCCCTCGCCCGCGTCCGCCTTGTAGTAGTCGCCCCCTCGAAAGGCAGGATCGGCCTCGATGGCGGCGATCTGTGTCGCATGGGTGGCGATCTGGTCTGCGCTGACGGCTGCAGTGGAACCCAGCACGAGGCCGCCGCGTACTCGATCGGGGTGTCTGACCATCCACTCCAGCACCCGCATCCCACCCAGCGACGGACCAAGCAGAAGGGCCCACGTCTGGATACCGAGGGCGTCGGTCACCCGTCGCTCGATCTCGACCATGTCACCGACCGTGACCACCGGGAATCGACTGCCCCACGGTCGACCGTCCGGAGCCAGCGAGGCCGGCCCAGTTGTCCCTTGACACCCACCCAGCACATTTGCGCAGACGACGAACCACTCATCGGTGTCGATGTCGCATCCTGGACCGACCAGGCCCTCCCACCAACCCCCGGTGGCATGCCCTGGTCCGGCCGGGCCTGCTACATGCGAATCCCCGGTCAGGGCGTGACAGATGTAGATGGCATTGGAGCGATCGTCATTCAGGCTTCCCCAAGTCTCGTACGCCACCCGCACATCAGGAATCTGCTCCCCCGACTCAGTGGTCAAGGGCCCGACGTCGAGGAACCGCCGATGCCCGACCGGGTCCCCCTCCTTCCAGGCGCCGCTGGCAGGAGGGGGACCGGCGTAGGACAGGGCCCCGTATGGCGACATCGTCAGGCCTGTCGCGCAGCCGCGAAGCCGATCTCCAGATCCGCGAGGATGTCGGCGATGTTCTCGATGCCGACCGCCAGGCGAATCAGGCCGGGCGTTACCCCGGCCGCCGCCTGGGCCTCGGCACTGAGCTGAGAGTGGGTCGTGGAGGCCGGGTGGATCACCAGGCTGCGCACGTCGCCGATGTTCGCCACGTGACTGTGCAGTTCCAGCGCCTCAACGAATCGCTGCCCGGCCTCAAGCCCCCCATCGATTTCGAAGCTCAGGACGGCACCAGTGCCCTGCGGCGCGTACTTCTGCGCGAGGGCATGCCACGGGCTCGAGGGCAGCGACGCGTAGTTGACCGACAGCACCTCAGGACGTTCCTGCAGCCACAGGGCCACTGCCTTGGCGTTCTCAACGTGGCGCTCGATGCGCAGCGACAGGGTCTCGATGCCTTGGGCAATCAGGAAGGCATTGAAGGGCGACACCGCGCACCCGAGGTCTCGCAGCAGCTGCACGCGCGCCTTGAGAATGAAGGACAGGTTGGCCCCGAAGGCCGAGCCGACTCCGAGGTCCCGCGCGTAGACCAGGCCGTGATAGCTCTCATCGGGCTGGTTGTAGTTCGGGAACCGGTCCGGGTACTGGGCATAGTCGAAGGTGCCACCATCAACCATCACTCCGGCGACGGCCGTTCCGTGCCCGCCCAGATACTTGGTGGCCGAGTGGATCACCACATCCGCGCCGTGCTCCAGCGGACGAATCAGGTAGGGAGTCGCCACCGTGTTGTCCACGATCAGCGGCACTCCCACCTCGTGGGCGACCGCCGCGATGGCCTCGATGTCGAGCACGTCGTTCTTCGGGTTCGCGATGGACTCTCCGAAGAACAGCTTCGTGTTCGGTCGCACGGCCGCACGCCAGGACTCGGGATCGTCCGGATTCTCGACGAACGTGCACTCGATTCCAAGCTTGGGCAACGTGTGGCGGAACAGGTTGTAGGTGCCCCCGTACAGGCTCGGGCTCGACACGATGTGATCGCCCGCCTCCGCGATATTCAGTACCGCAAGGGTTTCGGCGGCCTGGCCGCTGGAGACCAGCAGCGCTGCGACACCGCCCTCGAGGGCTGCGATCCGATCCTCGACGACGGCCTGCGTGGGATTCATGATCCGCGTGTAGATGTTGCCGAGTTCCTTCAGGCCGAACAGGTTGGCGGCATGCGTCGTGTCATTGAACGTGTAGGACGTCGTCTGATAAATCGGCAGGGCGCGCGCGTTCGTTGCCGCATCGGGGGCCTGCCCGGCGTGAATCTGCTTGGTTTCAAAGGACCAGGTGGTGCTCATGATGTGTTCTCCTCAACAATGATGGGGCGTGACGGCATCGCCACGCGATGGTGGTGGACCCGCAGGATCCGTTGCCCATCAGGGCATCGACAGTGCCGCTCGGCGCGCGCCCAACAGGCGCGTGCGTCAGCGGCTGTGCATTCGGCGACAGCAGGACACAATGACCTCGCACGTACTCCGGGGTCTTGCCCTGTGCAAGACCCGCGCTTGCCCGATAACCGGGCCCGGTCTTCATCCGGAGCACCCCACCGCGGTGGAGGGTTGCCGTCCAGCAAGCCGGAGCTTGTCGCTGGAACTCTTGACCTGCGCGGAACTATAGCGCGTCGTCCTCCGGGTCCGCATCCCCTCCCTGATCACCGTGTCGACAGATCTCCCGCGACAGGCCGGCCATCGCTCGCTGCCATTCGGACGGAGGCAGCCCCGCCTGCACGGAGGCCTGCAGGATCAGGGCCATCCGGTAACGGGGATCGTCGGTGAGCGCCAACTGGGCTGCCGTGGCCGCTCGGACGCCGTCACCGAGCAGCCAGGCACACAGGCCCACACAGGTGGCAACCGGAGCAACGTCCCCGGGCGGTGCCATTCTCATCAGGCGGGCGAGTTGGCCCTGGGCTCGCATGAGCGATTCCCTGTCGACGTGGCCGATCTCCCACAGGAGGGTGTCGCGTACGCGGATGTCCCGAAGGGCTCTGAGCAGGTGGGCGCACCGATGCGCAGGGTCCGCAGCATTCGGCTGAGCGACCCAGTCCAGCAGGTTCGCCAGCATCCGATCACGCCACGGCTCAAGACGGCACGCGTGCACCGGGGCTCGGGCAAGGACCCCCGTCGCCATGACTTCCGCCACGCCCATGGGGTCGGTATCAAAGGCCGCCAGCACGTTGGCTCGAGCCGGCAGCGGGGCCGAGCCCACATAGGCGAATTCCGCAGCGACCTCCGCCCGAACCATCGCGTTGATCGCGTTGCCGGCGGGCGGGCAGCAGGTCAGATCCGTGCAGAGCAGGCTCCGCCATCTGTCATGGTCGAGGAGGATGACATCGCGAAGCACCGGACCCCTGCGACGGGCGGTATCGGCGATCCACGCGCTCACCTCTGCTAGGGCGACCTGTGGGTCGGTCGCGGGCGGGACGAGAACCACGAGCACCTCGTCGGCCCGAGGAGCCGCCTGATGACCCCACACGGCATCCAGCCACGGTTCACGATCGTGGATCGACGCAGGCAGATCGATGCGCTGGGCCAACTCGATGACCCCGTCGACGAGCCACAGCAGGACGGCGCTGTCGACCGGGTGGAATCCGAGCAGGTGCGGAACCGAGCAGCACAGATACTCGGGACTCTGGAGGCTGATGCGTTGGGCTGTTGTCGTTGTCATGGCGACACCGTCGCCGACCCCACGCAGGAGGAACAGCGCTGATGATCAGCCTGTGGATGCCTGACCAGTCCGGTGGACAGCCACCCAGTCAGGGTGCTTCGGCGTGATCGAATCGCCGGAGGACTCCCCTCGCAGCCGCCTCATAACCCAGGGCGCGGCATGGCTGCCGACCCACCGGAGATGGCCGCCCCCACGCGACAGCACGGACCCGGGCGCCCCCAGTTCAGCGGGAGTCCGCCAGGAGTCATCGGCATGGCCGAGGACCTCCAGCACCGACTGCGCGGCGAGCCGATGCCCCCTCGGTGAGAGGTGGAGTCGATCGGCATTCCACAGTCGGTCATCGTCGAATACCGCCATGCCCCAGAAATCCACCACACCGCAGTCGTACTCGTCTGCGATCGCATGCACCGCTGTGTTCATCACGCGGATCCGCTCCCGGATGGAGCCCATCACGCGTGACCTGCGAGCGGGATCGCCGAAGGCGAAGATCACCACCGTCGCACCAGTCGCACGCAGCGACCTCACTCCTCGCTCAAGGGATGTCGCCAGAAGGTCCAGGTCGAATCCGGGACGAAGAGCGTCATTGACGCCGGCGGCCAAGGTCACGAGGTCCGGCTTCAACGCGATGGCCGCCGGCACCTGCTCCTCAACGACCTGCGGGAGCAGCCGCCCGCGCACGCCGAGATTGGCGTAGCGAACGCCGCCCGCGCTGTCCGCCAGCTGCTGCGCAACCCGATCGGCCCAACCACAATGTCGCCCATCGGCTCGCAGTTCGTCCTCCAGGCCCTCGGTGAAACTGTCCCCCAGTGCCACATATCCCAGGCCCTGCCGCGCATTCCACTCGATGGTTCTCATAGAGCGTGTCCTGCCATGCAGGACCCCAGGACACCAGTCAGGGAATGACAAGGCCCGGCCGTCGAAGGCTTCCCCTCCCGCGACGACCGGGCTCCGCCAAACCTAGTGGACGCTGCTTGCGTCTCGACAAGCGACACGCCGCCTTCGCTTGGACGCCGCTCTTGCCCCTCGCTCACTGTCCCTCGCTCATGAAGCCGTGGACGCACCCGAGGCAAAAGTCCGGTTCGCCTTGCGGAACCACAGCACCAGAGCGAGCACGCCGATGACGATCTGCGGCAGGTACGAGGCCATGCGCCAGACGACGTCGGCCGCCTGCGCCACCGAGCCTGAGACGCCCATGCTTTGCAGCAAGGCAATCATCAGTGCGTCTGTTGTTCCGAGTCCACCGGGCGTGATCGGAACCATCAGCATGATCTGACTGGTGGCAAAGGCACCGAAGGCCGCCAACGGCGAGGTGCCGTCCGTGTCCCATCCCTCCACGCCCCGCAGGGACGCGTACATGATGGAGAACTGAGTCATGATGACGGCGATCTGGGCCACCGTGAGGAAGATCCAGCGCCGACGCAGAACGTCGTACATGTCGCCGCGAAACTTCGTGATCGGAGCAACCAGATCAAGATCGGCCAGCCGCTGCACACGACCCCGAAGCGGACCGATCATCCGATTGCCCAGGCGGCCGATCTTCTGCGCAAGAGATTCAGACCTCATGATCAGCACGAAGCCCACGATGATGACGATGAGGATTCCCAGGCCCAGCGGGGCCACCCAGTTGTAGTCGCTGTTGCCGCCCTCGACGGTGAGCGCGGCCACACCGAGGATGGGCAGGCCCAGACTGACGAAGATGCTCCACAGCCCGACCGCGGTGATCGCAGCCGTCGCCGAAGAACCGGAGACTCGGTACGTTGCCAGCATCGCGTACTGAACGGCGAGGCCGAACGCACCGCCCGCTGGCACCCCGTTCGAGATGGCGAAGGCGGCCTGATTCACCTGCTGCGATGGCCCGTACTTCAGGCCGGGTGTGGCCGCCATGAAGGGGAATCCGTACACGACCAGATAGGCGATAACGGTGATCGCGATGAGGATCAGGGCCAGCGGGGTCATGTCCTCGAGATTCGCGAACGCCTGCTGGTAGTTGGAGCCGGTGACCTGCGGGATGACCTTCCAGAAGATCAGGACGATCACCGCGAGACCGATCACTCCGAGAATGATCGACTTGCGCTTGTCGAGCTGGGCTGTGGGCGGAGTCGCCGAAGGTGCATCGACGGTGCCGTCAGAGTCACTGGTGGCGGACGGGTCCATAACCGGGATGCTGCCACATCTGCACGGATCGGGGGGGCACCTGCAACCCCCGAGATCCCATTGGGCAGGATGCCACTATGCGGCTGGATCACATCTCGTACGCCTGTACCACCTCTGAGATCGCTGACGTCATTCAGCGAATCGGCGGTGATCTTGGCGCCGCCTTCACTGACGGTGGTCGCCACCCGTCCTTCGGGACGCGCAACTTCACCCTGCCCCTGGGCGACGGCTGCTACATCGAGGTCGTGTCCGCCCTTGATCACCCCGCCGCGGAGAAGGCCCCCTTCGGGCGCGCAGTCGCACAGGTCGCCAACACCGGCGGAGGCTGGTTCAGCTGGGTGGTGTCCGTGGACGACATCGCCCCCGTCGAGGAGCGCCTCGGACGCGAGGCTCGGGACGGTCATCGCATCCGACCCGACGGCGTCGAGCTCTGCTGGAAGCAGCTGGGCATCCTGAACGTCATGGAGAACCCGGAGCTGCCCTTCTTCGTGGAGTGGTCATGTCCCGACACCGAGCACCCCTCCGCGGGCGGCTCCCCCGTGGTGATCGAGCGCATCGAGATCAGCGGCGACCCCGCCGCGATCGGAGAGTGGCTCGACACCGATGCCATGAGCCCGCTCGGCGACATCGCCGTGGACTGGGTTGAGGGAGAAGAGCCCGGCATCGTCGCCGTCTGGTTCACCACGCCGAACGGCTCCGTCCGGATCGACTGAGGCATCTCACCGCGCATGCCGCTCACCCATTCACGAGGGGGATTCATGTCCGCATTCACGCCCATTCCGCTGACATCCATGGACTGGGAGCGCAACGTTCTCGGCTCACGGGTCACTCGCCTTCGGACCGACGGGGCCATGCTGACGGTCGTCCAGGGCCTCGCTGGCGACAGCGTCCCAGAGCACGGATATACCCGGGGCTCGGTCACGTATGTGGTGTCCGGGCGAATCCAGATCGGCGGGGCTGTTCTCGGCGCTGGCGAGGCGGGCACCTACACCGCGCCCGGCGGCTACTTCTCCGTGAAGTTTCTCGAGGACTCCACCTACGTCGTGGCTCGAGCTTCCGACGACCAAATCACCATGCCCGACATCGGCGAGCGAGCTGCGCATAACCTCGACGCATGAGCCGCACGAGCCGCTAGCCTGCTGCCCATGTCCGACACGTCCGCACCATCGCCACATCCGTCGCAGACTGGTCCAGGCAACGGCTCTGCCACTGACGCTGGATCTGGCTCTGCGGTTCCCGGAACGCTGAAGCTGACCGCTGGAATCACCTGGCGGTTGCTGATCGTGATCGCCGGGCTGGTCGTCGCCGGCTATGTCCTCGACCTGATCTTCCCGGTGGTCTTCGCCCTCTTCTTCGCCCTTCTGGTTACGGCCTGGACCCAGCCGATCATGAACCTGATCAACAAGGTTCTGCCGAAGGTCGTATCGATGATCCTCGCCCTGCTGGTGATTCTCACGCTCGTCGTGGTGATCGTGGGCGCAGTCGTGCGGTCGACCCTCAACGAAGGCCCCAAACTGGTTGCCTCCGTCGAGTCCGGTGTGACGCAGGTGCAGGACTGGCTCAAGACCGGTCCGCTCCAGATGACGGACGACAGCATGAACAACCTGCTGGACCAGGTCACCACCTGGGCCAAGGGCCTGGCGACCGGATTCCTCGGCGATGCCGTGGGCGCACTCGGCTCGGTTGGCACGCTCGTGATCGCCGCCTCGGTCTTCTTCTACGGCGTGGTGTTCTTCCTGATGTCACCCCAGACCATCTGGTCGTGGCTGATCAGCTGGATGCCCGGCCGGATGCAGACTCCCGTCAATGTATCCGGGCACATGGCCTGGGATGCCATCTCCGGATACACGCGCGGCATCGTCATCGTGGCCTTCGCTGACGCACTTCTGGTCTTCATCGGCCTGCTGATCCTGCAGGTGCCGCTGGCCCCCGCGCTCGCGGCACTCGTCTTCCTCGGCGCCTTCATCCCCGTCATCGGCGCGCCTATCGCGACCTTCTTCGCCGCGATCGTGGCCCTGGCGGAGAGGGGTCCCATCGTCGCCCTGCTGGTCATCGGCCTGACGGTGCTCGTGGGCTCCTTCGATGGCGACGTGCTTCAGCCGCTCGTCATGGGCAAGGCCGTCAGCCTGCATCCGCTGGCCATCGTGTTCGCGATCGCCGCCGGTGGCATCACGCTGGGCATTGTGGGTGCACTGATCGCCGTCCCGATCGCTGGAGCGATCTACAAGGTCGCCAAGTACCTGACTGGGCGAGATCCGGACAATCCCTATCCGCCCCCGTCCACTCCCCCGGCACCCGCTGCGGCTACCTGACTCCCACCTGGCATGCCTCGAGGTGGTCATCCACCAGTCCGCAGGCCTGCATCGCGGCATACATGGTCGTGGGGCCGATGTGTGCGAACCCCCGACTCTTCAGCTCCCTGCTGAGCCGAACGGACTCCTCCGACTGCGTGGGGATCCCCGCGGGCGTGCCAGGACGCGAGCGGTCGGCCGGCGCGTGATCCCAGAACAGGGAGTCGAGTCGTTCGCCGCGCTCCTGCATCGCCACCAGCGCACGAGCGTTGGCGAGCGTCGCCTCGATCTTGCGTCGATTGCGCACGATGCCCGAATCCTGCATGAGTCGTTCGACGTCGCGCTCGTCGAAAGCTGCAACGGATGCAGCGTCGAATGCCGCGAAGGCCGCCCGAAAGTTCCCTCGCTTGCGCAGGATCGTGAGCCAGGACAGGCCTGACTGGAAGGCCTCGAGCGTGATGCGCTCGAAGAGCGGCACCTCGCCGTGGACTGCACGGCCCCACTCCTCGTCGTGGTACCTGCGATAGTCAGGCTGCCCAGCACTCCACGCGCAGCGCAGCACGCCGTCCTCCCCGAGAGCGAGTCCATCCGGAACATCAACCGCCCCGTGCGTCATCCGGTGTCGCTCATCTGATCGACCTCATCTGGTGGACGTGAACTCCGAGCAGTCCGGCGCTTGCGCGAAGGCAGGACCCAACTCGATCTGAGCCTCCTCCGTGACCGTCTGCACGACCTCAACGAGCGCCGCACCTGCCTGGTACGCCTGCGTGCCGGCCAGCACCGCCGAGCCTGCCGCCTGCACCCCGTCGAGGAAGCCATCGGCCTTGCCCAGCCCATCGAGCTCGGCAGTCACGTCATCGACTGCCGCCTGAGCAGTGTCGGTGGCACCGCTGATCTCCATCACCCAGTCATTCGCCTGCTTCGGCTCCACCGGGGCTCCGGCCATCAACGACAACAGATCACTGGCCGACGACGCGATTACCAGCACCTGCCATCGCAATTGACGATCCAGCTGATCGAGAATGGACTGATCGCTGCCGAACTCGATATCGAGATTGCTCCCTAGGGAGGACACCGCATCGTTCAGCGACGAACGTGACCGGCACACCTCTCCCGCCCAGGCCACCTGCTGCTCCTGCAGGCTTGGGCCTGTCGGAGTCGCGGAGGCAACGACTCCGGCTGGCTCCGAGGCCGCGCCCACGTCGGCATCCACCTCGCCGTCAGAACCGCACGCCCCCAAGAGCGCGACGCACAGCACGGCGCTGCCGACGACCCTCGTGATCACGGGATCTCCGACTGCGCGCCCCAGAGATTGATGTCACCGTCGATCGCGAACCCGTCGATCGCGGCCAGCTCGTCATCGGAGAACTGCAGGTTCGCGACGGCCGAGGCGGTCTCCCTCAACTGCGCGGCGCTGCTCGCGCCCAGGAGCGTCGATGTCACGCGGTGGTCGCGGAGCGTCCAGGCAACGGCCATCTGGGCAAGGGACTGCCCGCGCTCGCTGGCTATCGCCGCCAAACCCCGGATGCGGTCGAGGTTCTCATCGGAAAGGTGGGATTCGAACAGGGACTTCCCTTCAGTGGCCCGCGACCCCTCCGGAACTCCCTGCAGGTAGCGATCGGTGAGCATCCCCTGAGCGAGAGGGCTGAAGGTGATCGCCCCCGCCCCCACCTCCTCCAGCGCATCGAGCAGTCCGCTCTCAATCCAGCGGTTGAGCATGGAGTAGGACGGCTGGTGGATGAGCAGCGGAGTGCCCATCTCGCCGAGGATGCGTGCCGCCTCGAGGGTGCGGCTCGGCGAATAGGACGAGATGCCTACATACAGTGCTTTCCCTTGCTGAACCGCTGAATGGAGCGCCCCCATGGACTCCTCGATCGGCGTGTCCGGGTCCGGACGGTGGTGGTAGAAGATGTCGACGTATTCAAGGCCGAGGCGCTCCAGGCTCTGGTCCAGACTCGCCAACAGGTACTTGCGTGATCCGAGATCTCCATACGGCCCCGGCCACATGTCCCACCCTGCCTTGCTGGAGATGATCAACTCGTCTCGGAGTCCGGCGAAGTCCTCTCGCAGGATGCGGCCAGCGTTGATCTCCGCCGACCCGAAGGGAGGTCCGTAGTTGTTGGCCAGATCGAAATGGGTGATGCCGAGGTCGAATGCGGTGCGCATGATGTCGCGCTGATTCTCCAGCGGCTTGTCATCGCCGAAATTGTGCCAGAAGCCCAAGGAGACGACTGGAAGCTTCAGACCTCGGCGTCCGCAGCGACGGTAGGGCATGCGTCCGTCGTAGCGGTCCGCATCGGGCACATACTGGTCATGAGTCATGCCGTGATTCTGTCATCGTTTCCTGCTACAGGACCCATGACTTCAGCACTTGCTGGTACTGGACCCTCTCTGGGCGGCTTCGACGCCACCATCACCACGTCGGCCCCGACCAAGAGTGCCTTGGCAGCGCCCCGACCCGTGTGCACACCTGATGTCAACCCAATCGAGGTGTCAGGAAGCACCGGGCCGATGCGAGGACTTCATAAGGCGTGCACAAGCCGTCGAAGAAATGCAGGAAGGACAGCCTTGTGCGCAGAGCATCCGCGTGCGCCACGGCGGCAAGGTCATGCGCCTCCTGAACGCGCGAGGCGCTCAGCATGGCCCAGCCGGTGGAGCGCACGGACCTGATGTCCTGTGGTTTCCGAAGGTCGACGGGGCATGCGTGGCCACGGTCCGAGCAGCAACGCGCACGGTGGCCCGTCAGATCACGAAGTCGACGGCGTCCACCTCGAGCTCCCACTCTCCTCGGAACAGCCGCACCGGGCTGTGGGAGTGGTGTTCGGCGCCCATGACATGGGATTCCAGCGTCTGAACCCGATCCAGAAGCGAGGACACGGCCAGTCCCACGGGGTCCGGGGCCGTTGGGCTGTCGGTCTTGGGCCGGGTGTCCGGTTCCGCAGACGTGCCGTGAGCGATGACCTGGCCCGGCACGCCGACCACCACAGAGTGATCGTGCACGGATCGCACCAGCACGGCATTCGCGCCGATCCGCGAGTCATCACCGACATTGAGGTCGCCGAGCACCTTGGCGCCAGCACCCACGGTGACGCGATCGCCGATCGTGGGATGCCTCTTGCCATGACCGAGGCTCGTGCCACCCAGGGTGACGCCGTGGTAGATCGTGACATCGGAGCCGACGACCGCCGTCTCGCCGATCACGACACCAGCGCCGTGATCGATGAACAGCCTCGGCCCCAGTTCCGCCGCAGGGTGAATCTCGATATTTGTCCAGAAACGGGTGGCCTGTGACAGTGCCCGGGCTGGAAAGTACGCGCCCCTGTTCCACAGGGCATGGCTGACGCGATGGGCCCAGACCGCATGCACCCCCGGGTAGAGGAGGGCGACCTCCACAGGGCGGCGAGCAGCAGGATCGCGCTCGGTGACTGACTGAAGGTCACTGCGGGCCGCGTCGAGGACCTCCTTGGCCCGCCGACGCAGGCTCGAGAGCACGCTCGCCTTGGCGCTCATTCCGCCAGGCCGGCAAAGAGCGCCGTCGACAGGTAGCGCTCCCCGAAGGAGGGCACGATGACGACGATGAGCTTCCCGGCATTTTCGGGCCGCTTGGCGACTTCGACGGCCGCCCATAGGGCCGCTCCCGACGAGATGCCGACCAGCAGCCCCTCCTCCGTCGCTGCACGACGTGCGGTCGCCAGGGCATCCTCAGCCTGGACTCCAACCACCTCGTCGTAGACATCAGTGTCCAGGATTGCCGGGACGAAGCCAGCGCCGATTCCCTGAATGGGATGAGGGCCCTTGGGACCTCCCTGAAGCACGGGAGAGGCGGCGGGCTCAACGGCGATCACCTGAACGGAGGGCTTGCGCTCCTTGAGTGCCTGGCCGACTCCGGTGATGGTGCCCCCGGTGCCCACACCGGAGACGAGGATGTCGACCTTGCCGTCGGTGTCGTTCCAGATCTCCTCCGCCGTGGTGCGGCGGTGAATGGCGGGATTGGCCTCGTTCATGAACTGCTGGGGCATGAAGTAGCGCGGGTCGCTCTCCGCGAGCTCAGTGGCCTTCGCGATAGCACCCCCCATGCCCTCCGGACCTGGCGTCAGAATGATATCGGCACCGTAGCCTCGAAGGAGTGCACGACGCTCGAGTGACATCGTCTCCGGCATGGTCAGCACGATCTTGATGCCCCGGGCAGCACACACCATTGCAAGGGCGATGCCGGTGTTGCCGCTGGTGGGCTCGACGACGATGGTGTCAGGACCGATGAGTCCGGCCTCCTGAGCCGCATCGATCATCGCCGCCCCGATGCGATCCTTGACCGAATGCGCAGGGTTGAAGAACTCAAGTTTCGCGACTACATCGGCGTCGGCTCCCTCCGTGATCTTGCGCACGCGCACGAGAGGGGTGTTGCCGATCAGCTCAGTGATGTCATTGGCGATTCGCATGCCCGGGATCCTTCCATCCAAGGGCCCGGGCCGCTACCAGGGGGCACCTGTGATTGCCACTACTTTGCAACAGCATCCAGCGCGCGCTCGACGAGGCCGTCTAGGGTCCCCTCGAGTTCCGCCAGAGCGGGCGCTGCTGGATCGTCGTGACACCAGCGCATATAGACATGTCGGCCTGGGCCCTCGACATCTCCATGACCCATGCCAGGGATCACGATGACGTCCACCGACGGCCCCGGCTGTCCGGACTCGCGATAGTCGTCGAGCCACCGAGCCAGGGCGCCATTCCGATTGCACCGAGAGGGCGGGGCGCAGATGACGTCTACCGGCACCCCGGTGAGATCCGGCCATGCTCGGCGGAGCGTCTTCGCCGGACTCTCCACCCCGTCAACCAGGATCAGGGCATCCACGCTCGTGCCTGAATTCCGCAGTGCGGCAGCAATCCACGCCCCCGCCGGAGCCCCCGCCGAGTGGCCGACCACGATCAGCGGACCCGTCGATCGAGCCTGGGCCACAGCTTCCGCGATGTGAGTCAGATACCGGGTGCGGTTCGTGCTCCGGGGCCACCACCAGGCACCAAGGCGAGGACGGAGCACTCGAGCGCCCAGCGCCGCGAAACGCTCCGCCGGAGCCTGCAGGTCACGCGGATGTCGCGTGAAGCCGTGCAGCAGCACGACCGTGCCCAGGGGCACCCCTGCAGGGTCCAGCGGTGTCAGTTCCATTCCGATGACCGGCCCCGATCAGGCGGGCATGGCCTCCCAGGCCGCGTACCCGCCCAGCAGGTCGGATACGTCCTCGAAGCCGTGCGTGCGCAGCAGTGATGCGCCAGCGCTCGAACGGTATCCACCGGCGCAGTAGACCACCGTCGGGCGTGCCGGATCGAGCTGGTCCAACTGCATGGCCAGGCTGCCCAGGGGCAGGAAGGCCGCCGGCTCGATGCTGCCCACGGCGAGTTCGCCAGGGTTGCGGATATCAACCAGCTGGACGTCGGGAGTGTTGGTCAGGACCTCACGGAGCTGCTCGACTGTCAGCCGCGACGCCTGCTCGACGCGCTCAGGGTTCCCCGCCATGACCTGCATGGGCTCACCGAGGAAGCCCACCACATTGTCGAAGCCGATGCGGGCGAGCCGGGTGGTGGCCTCGACCTCCGCTCCTGGCTCGCAGACCAGCACGATCTGCGCATGCGGTTCCACCAGTGAGCCCGCGTACTCGGCGAACCGACCGTCCAGGCCCACGCTCAATGAGCCGATCAGGTGCCCTGCGGCGAAGTCCATTGCCTGGCGGGTGTCGATGATGATGGCGCCGTCGTTGACGGCCGAGTCGAACTCCAGCAGGGACAGTGCTCGTGGGGGCTGCGTCTCATCGAACAGCTCCCGCTCCTTGCGATTGGTGATCGCATCGAAGGCAAAGTACCCCGGTGCCGTCGGCTGACCCTCGGTCACAATGTCGATGAACTGCTGCTCGGACATCGGCTGCAAGGCATAGTTCATCGCGCGCTGCTCGCCCATGGTGGACATCGTCTCGGTCGAGAGGTTCTTGCCACAGGCCGACCCTGCACCGTGCGCCGGGTAGACCTTGACGCTGTCCGGCAGCGGCATCAGCTTGGTGTGCAAGGAGTGGTAGAGCTGCTTGCCCAGGTCATCGGCCGTGTGGCCGACGGATGACAGCAGGTCCGGGCGCCCGACGTCGCCGATGAACAGGGTGTCTCCGGTGAAGACGCAGGACGGCTCGGTCGCGTCGCCCTCGTATGCGGTGATGCAGATCGACTCAGGCGTGTGCCCAGGTGTCTGAAGAATCTGCAGACGCACGTGGCCAAGATCGATCCAGGAGCCGTCTGCCAGCTTCACTGCCGCGAATTCCACCGGCGCTGCCTCTCCGAACACGATCTCCGCACCCGTGGCCGCGGCGAGTTCCAGATGGCCGCTGAGGAAGTCTGCGTGCAGATGGGTCTCGATCACATGAGTGATCTGGAGACCGGCCTGCTGCGCGTCAGCGACGTACTCGGCGATGTCCCGACGCGGGTCGATGACCACTGCCTTGCCGGTCGTCTCGTCACCGACGAGGTAGGACGCGTGCGAGAGGCACTCGAGGTAGTACTGATTGAGAATCACAGATCGCTCCTGAAGTGTTCGGGTGCTGTTCTGTGCCGAGGCTCACACGTCACAGAACTTGCAGGGCTGTTCGTATGTCCGTACATTAACACCTATGTCAGCCGTTGTCACCCCCGAAGCACCCCACCTGCCGGATCGGTCCTCCCCGATGCCGCTGTGGGCTCAGGTGAGCGCCGACCTGCGTCGCCGCTGCGGCAGCGGCGCCTTCGCCGATGGAGTGCCTGGCGAGCTTGCGCTGGTCGAGGAGTACGGCGTGAGCCGTCACACCGTCCGAGAGGCGCTCCGCGCCCTGCGCTCTGAGGGCGTGATCTCCAGCAGCCGTGGTCGCACCTCTACCGTTCAGCAGGGCTTCTCCCAGAGCCTCGGGGCGGTGTACTCGCTCTTCCGCTCGGTGGAGTCGCAAGGCTCGGAGCAGACCAGCGAGGTCCTGCGGCTGGAGACCACAACAGACCGAGATATCGCCGCCCTACTGGGGCTCGCACCCGAGGCTCTGCTCGTGATGATCGAGCGGATTCGACGTGCCGACGGCGAGCCCCTGGCCCACGACGTCAGCTGGCTCCCCCACACCCTCGCTCATCCCCTCTTGGACGCCGACTTCACGCACACGGCGCTCTACGACCTGCTGCAGGGCATCGGCGTGGTCGTGGACTCTGGGCGCGAGGAGCTCCGTGCCGTCTGCGCAGACGCCACGATGGCCAGCCTGCTCGACATTCCGCAGGCGTCGGCCCTGCTGAGCATCGACCGACTCGCCATGGCTCAGGGCAAGCCCGTCGAGTGGCGGCAGACACACGTGCTGGGCGATCGCTTCACCCTCGAGACGTCTTGGACGACCGGCAGCACCCGCCTGACACTGACCGAGTCCTGACACCCACCGACCCAGCACCCCCGGAAATGAAGGAGAGCATCATGACCACTGCCACCCCACAGCTGAGCGCACCCACCAGCATCTCCCCCACTGACGTCTCGGTCCTCGTCGAGGCGGGCGCGGTGCTGATTGATGTCCGCGAACATCAGGAGACCGCCGCGGGAATGGCCGCCGAAGCAGTCGTGATGCCCCTGCAGTCCTTCGACGTCCAGGCGCTGCCGACGGATCGGCCCCTGATCCTCATCTGTCGCTCGGGCACACGCTCCATGGCCGCCGCCAATGCCCTCGCCGGCATGGGCTTCACCACCTACAACGTCGTGGGCGGCATGGGTGCCTGGGCAGCGGCCGGTCTTCCGGTGGTGGCCGAAGACGGCTCCGCCGGCTACCTGTTCTAGACGTGCTCGCCCTCGCCACCGGCCTCTCGGTCTTTATCGGCATCGCCCTCGGCCTCCTCGGCGGCGGCGGTTCCATCCTCACCGTCCCCCTGTTGGTCTACGTGGCAGGTCTGGACGCGAAGGCGGCCATTGCCTCGAGCCTGTTCGTTGTAGGCGTCACGTCGATATTCGGACTGATCTCACACGCGCGGGCGCATCGCGTCCGATGGCGCACCGGCCTGATCTTCGGCGCCGCGGGCATGGTCGGCGCCTTCGCCGGCGGCAAGGTCGGTGCCCTTCTGCCGGGGGCGCTGCTCCTCATCGGATTCGCCGTCATGATGGCCATCACCGCCATCGCGATGATTCGCGGTCGCAAGAAGATCGCCACCAGCCATCACGGCGACCTGCCTGTCGTGCGCGTGCTCATCGATGGTGTCGTCGTGGGCTTCGTCACGGGCATTGTCGGCGCGGGCGGAGGCTTCCTCGTCGTCCCGGCCCTGGCGCTTCTCGGCGGCCTGCCCATGCCGATTGCGGTGGGAACCTCCCTCCTGGTCATCGGCATGAAGTCCTTCGCCGGGTTTGCCGGCTACGCCTCCAGCGTGAGCATCGACTGGCAGGTGACGCTTCTCGTGACGGCCGGTGCCATCGTGGGCGCCTTCGTCGGCAGCGCCATCGCCGGGCGGATCCACCCGGACCGCCTCCGCAAGGGGTTTGGCTGGTTCGTCCTCGCGATGGCGGCAGTCATCCTGGCCCAGGAGCTCGGCGACGATCTGGTCGCCTTCGGGTCGTCATCCGTCCTGCATGCGCTCGGCGTGACAGCGGCGGTCGTGGCCATCACGGCTGCACTGCTCTATGCGGCTCTACGAGGCGGCCGTGGCGGATCTGCCCCCTCCGAAGATGCACCTGACAATGCACCCGACGTCACACCGGACGTCACAGCCGTGACATTCGATGGAGAGCATCCGGCCCGCACGTAGGGTCTCCCGCGTGCACCCCACAACGCGACGCCCGGCCGCCATCACCGCCATTGAGATTCTCGGCTACGTCGGAGTGCTGTTCTGGCTCTCCACGATCGTGGGCTCGTTCACCTCCGGTGCCGACAATGCCGGTCAGGTCCTGATCGTCGGCCTCATCCTCGGTGGCGCGCACATCGTGATCGCCCTGGGCGCACGGCGCAGGTCCCGTCTGGCTCTGTACGCCATGGCGATCGTGCTCATCTCCGATTCGCTGCTGACGATCTTCGTGGATGTCCGAGCCATCCTGCTCGTGCTGTTCACTGTCGTGCTCATCGCCTTGGCCTGGACTCAGCGAACGTGGTGGTCAACCGCCACAGAACGCTGACACCACCCACGCGGAACTCCAGTGCGGCACCGGCCTAGGTGCCGCCACTGTTCGTCTGCGGCGCCCGCCTGAGCCACGCTCGCGCCTCCTCGCGGTCGGTGAACGCCTGCACACCCCACGCCGCTGGGGCGAATAACCGACGCCAGGCGCGCGTGCCACAGCAGCCGCCTGCGGACCGACCACCGAGGCCTGCCGCACTCCCCCCGGCATGTCGTGGCGCCACCGTGACCTGAGGTATCCAGTGAAAGCCGCTGTCGGATAGACCAGTCCCCTCGCATCGATCAGCAGCCGAGAGCCCGCAGCCAGGCGCGGCAGCACGAGGTCGGCCGACTCCTGCCACTCCTGCGCATCCGGTGTACCGCTCAGCACGACCTCGACGAGATCGTCGGACTGAACATCGATGCGAAAGGTCACGACGGGGTGTCAGGCCGCGTTCTGCAACTCGTCCTCAGGCCGCCGATCACGCGGCAGGCCGAAACTCACGAGCAGTCCCAGCGCCACAAAGCCAGCGGCAACAGCAGCCGTGACCTTCGCCGCCGAGGTATAGGCCGACTTGGCCTCAGTGACAACCTCCTTCATCTCCGGCTGCTTCTCCAGGCCGATGATGGCCTGGCCGGCCGTGCTATCGATCTGATCGACGAGTTCGGCTTGCTTCGCCTCCGGCAGAGAGCTGTTCTCGGCCAGGTCATTCGTCATGATTCCGGCAAGCGACGCGAACAGCACGGTTCCGAGCACGGCGGCGCCGAGAGCCGAGCCGACCTGCCGGAACGTGGACGTCATCGCCGACGCCTGACCGCTCTTGTCTCCCGGCACGTCAGCGAGCACCACGTTCGTGAGCTGGGCGGACGCGAATCCGAGTCCGAGGCCATAGACGACCAGCGCAAGGACTAGCCACCAGGGAGAACGCTCCACCGACAAGGTGAGGCCGATGAGCACGATGCCCACGACCTCCAGCAGCATTCCCAGCCGGACCACGCGCGTGGGCCCCATCAGGGCAGACACATGCCGGGCGGCACCGCCCGAGAGCAGCGTGCCGATCGCGAGGGTGGCAAGGATCAGCCCTGTAGTCAGCGGGTCGGTGCCGTGCACCGACTGCATCCATAGAGGCAGGACGAACAGGATGCCGAACTCCCCGAGGCTCACCACGAGTGCGACGACATTGCCGAAGCCGTAGCGCCTGATCCCGAACAGGCTCAGGTCGACGAGGGTCGTGCCCCCTGTACGGATCAGGCGGCGCTCCCACCAGTAGAAGAAGGCCAGCAGCACAACACCCAGGCCCAGGCAGATCGGGACGATCGACAGCCCACCCTCCTGCAGTTCAAGCGGACCGACCGTGAACGTGCGCGTCGCTGTCCACCAGCCGTAGGACTGCCCCTCGATCAAAGCGAACACGATGAGCGCAAGTCCCAGTGCGGTCGACACGATGCCCACCGGGTCGTAACCTCGCGCCCGCGGCCCCTTGGACTCGGGAACCGTCTTCAGGACGAGCACGGCTGCAATCAAGCCGATGGGGATGTTCACGAGGAACGCCCACCGCCAGCTGAAGTCCTGGGCGAGCCACCCGCCGATCAGCGGACCCAGGCCAGCAGCGCCGCCGAAGACAGCACCCCACAGGCCGAAGGCCGCGGCCCGCTGGCGTCCTTCGAACAGCACGTTGATCACCGCGATCGACGACGGCATCATCATCGCCGCACCGGCGGCCTGCACCGCCCGTGCAGCGATGAGGAAAGCCGGATCCTGGGCCGATCCGCTCCCGAGGGACCCGAGCAGGAAGACGGCGACGCCGATGAGAAAGAGCAGCCGTCGCCCGAATCGATCGGAGAGCAGGCCCACCGTGATGAGCAGGGAGGCAAAGACGAGGGAGTAGATCGAGTTGACCCACTGCGCATCGGTCTGGGTCAGGCCGATATCGACCACCATGTCCGGCAGCAGGACATTCACGATGCTGCCGTCGATGATGATGATGCTGAGCCCGATGAGGAGGGAACTCAGCGCCCACCAGGGATGCTGCGCGGTCGTGAAGGCAGCTCGCGGCGCGGTCACACTCATGAAATCCCCTGTCGCGGATGTGGACCCCGAGAGCATTTCATGAATGTCCCCTACAGTGACGGATTCACCGGTCGCACTGCCGACACGTCTCTTCACGGCACGAGTCCGCTCGGCCCCGAGGAAGGAAGCCATGATTCGCGGAATCCACCACGTCGCCATCAGCACACCCGACCTCGATCGCCTCATCGCCTTCTATCGGGACGTCATCGGCATGGAGCTGATCAAGGTAAGCGGCTGGGAGGCAGGGTCTCCCGAGGTCGATGCGATCGTGGGGCTCACCAACTCCTCAGCCCGCGCCGCCAAGCTCCGGCTGGGCAATGCCTATCTCGAGCTGTTCGAATACCTCACCCCCTTGGGGGCGCCACAGGATCCCAACCGTCCGGTCAACGACCACGGCTACACGCACTTCTGCCTCGATGTCACCGACATCGACGGTGAATACGAGCGACTCTCTGCGGCAGGGATGACCTTTCACTGCCCGCCCCCACCATCCGCCAAGGAAGGTGCTGGGGCACAGCGGTCGACCTACGGCCGCGATCCGGATGGCAACGTGATCGAGCTTCAGGAGCTCATCGATCCCGAGCATCCGCTGGCGATCTTCTCCGCGGATGTCCGACTAGCAGGCACCTGACGGGGAGACCACACGTCAGGTCCTGCGCGCCACGAACATCCCGTAGCTGTAGTACTGCCCGAAACGTCGATAAAGGTCGAGCTCGTGTCGATGAGCAGCCACCACCTCGGTGACCACGGGATCAGGCCCGTTCACACGCTCGACAGCCGACAGCCGCTCCTCCAGAGGCTCGTAGAAGTTCTGAGTCCAGCAGTCCTCCGGAAGCATGAAGAAGCCCTCGGGGCGGTAGCCGCTCTGTTCAAGGACCTCGATCTTCGCGGACGCCAGATCAATCTGCGGGTACTGGCCCACCCAGAAGTCCTCGATCTCCCGCGGGCGCTGCGCTGTGGTCCAGGTGATCTCCGAGACCACAAGAATGCCACCCGGTCTGAGGAATTGACGCCAGTACCGGGCCGCCTCCGCGAATCCCACGTTGTAGGCAGCGCCCTCGGACCAGATGACGTCGAACTCCTCGGCGTCGAAGGGGAGGTCGTCCATCGATGCCGCCAGCGTCGAGATCCGATCCGCCACCCCGGCCTCACGGGCCCGCTCCTGCACGCCCTCGAGAAAGGACTCGAAGAGGTCGACGGCGACGACGTCTGCGGCATGTCGCTCCGCTAGAAGAATCGACGCCGCTCCCGTCCCACACCCGATGTCAGCCACCCGGAATCCGGACCCCTGGTCCAACCCCGCAAGCTCCATTGCGCGTTCGGACATCGCATCGCTGCCGGGACCCTGTCGAATCATGGGGCGGTAGATCTCCGCCATCACAGCCATCTCGTCCACGTCACGACTCTCCCACCTGGACGCTCGTCCGCCAGCGCGGGGGACGTGGGCCAGACGCCGGTCTTCTCCTACGACGTGCGATGCACCTTGTGCTGCGCGGCCTGCGCGACCGGCCTGATGACAAGACGGTCGATGTTCACGTGCGACGGACGCGTTGCCACCCAGGCGACCGTGTCAGCGATGTCCTCGGCCAGCAGGGGCTCCGCGACGCCCGCGTAGACCGCCGCCGCACGCTCGGCATCTCCGCCGAAGCGGTTCACCGCGAACTCCTCCGTGCGCACCATGCCTGGAACGATCTCCGTGACCCGGATCGGCACACCACACAGCTCCAGGCGCGGCGTGCCGGCGATGGCGGTCTCCGCGTGCTTCGCCGCCACTCGAGCCCTCCCGAGCCCACGGAGAAGGCCGGCGTACGTCGCGAGCGCAGTCAGGGGGTCGAGGATCGAGATACCCCAGCACAGGGCCGGGCTCAAGTCGGGGGTCTGCTCCCCCGACCGTGAGAAGATCCCCACCGTGAAGAAGGGCACCAGAGCAGCAAAAACGGCAACTGACGTTGCCCAGCGGCCGCGAAGTGCCCGTGTGAGCAGGGCAGTATCAGAGGGCAGCGACCTGTCCAGACTTCCACAACCGCACCGCCAGATCGCAGCTGCCACATCGCCAGAGGCGGTAGCTGACGTGAGCAAACTGGGCACCGTCCGAGCCCCATGTGAGATACCCGACGTACCGACGTGTCGTTAACCGAACGTCTGAAGGATGATCTACGCGTGGACAAGGTACATTCGGAGGACTGATCCAGGGACTTCACGGCAGTGGCCTGTGCCTGCGACAGTCAAGCCTTCAGGAGTTGGATCCGGTGGTCTCTGCCGCACAACGCTCACGACAGACGGGTGAGTCGTGACGAGTCGCGAGTCCCCCCGTCGGCGCTCCCGCATGACCTTTAGTCAGCGCGTTCCCTTGAACATCGCGCTTGTGCTCTTCCTCTCCGGCATCGTCTACACGGTCTTTGCCGTCAATGCGGTTGACGAAGCGCTCACGGCACAGTCCGAGCAAGAGGTCAGCAACGTGCACTCCGCCATCTCGGCCCTCGCGCAGACCGAGAACGACAATGTCGCGTCGTACCGGGATCAGGCCCTGGAGCGACGCAAGGAGAGCCTGCGGGACGTCGCCGCACCCCTCGTCACCTCCTTGGACCAGTTCGCAGCAGCTGCCGTGGACGGCGAACTCACCACCGCACAGGCGCAGAGCCGATCACTGGCCATGTTGAAAGACGTGCGCTTCGGCAACGACGACTTCTTCTTCACGTACGACCTGGATCTCAATGCGATCGCTCATCCTGACGAGCGCATCCAGGGACGCAACTTCACGGACGTGCAGGACGCCAGCGGGAGGTACTTCGTGCGCGAAGCACGTGAGATCGTCCTGAAGCAAGGCTCCGGCTACATCGACTACCGCTGGGAGAGGCTTGATGGAGAGCTCCCCTCGCCCAAGGTCGGATACGTCTTTCTCTACGAGCCCTGGGACTGGCTCATCGGGACCGGCGTCTATCTCGACGACATCGAGGCCGAGGTTCAGCGGCGCCAGGTGGAGATTGTCTCCGGGTTGCAGGAGATATTCGCGGAACTCACCTTTGCCGGTGATGGCTTCTTCTTCATTCTCGATCGTGCCGGCGATATCGTCGCCAGCGGCTCCCCCGTGGTGTCCGCCGCGGCGCAGACGACCGCAGGGCAGGAGGCCATCGCATCGATACTCGCTGCGTCACCGAGCGAGGCGGGTGCCGAGTTCACGACGACGATCCAGGCCCCCTGGGAGTCCGGCGGGATTGACACGTGGCGCATACAGACATCAACCACCGGTGGTGAGGTCGACTGGGTACTCGTCTCCGCGGTGAACCAGGACCGATTGGAGGCGCCCGCTCGCACCCTGGCGTTCCAGATGGCCGCCATCGCCCTTGTCGTCGCGCTCATCGGAATAGTCCTCGGGATCCTGCTGAGCCGCCGCATCACCACCCCCGTCGATGCCATCACCCGCGCGGCTGGCTCCTTGGCCGACGGCACCTTCGATCCGACGTCCCTGGACTCCGCCTCCCGGAGAACCGATGAACTCGGTGACCTGGCTCGCACCTTCCAGGCGATGGGCACGGAGATCGTCGCGCGCGAGCGTCGCCTGCGGGAGCAGGTCCAACAGCTGTCGGTCAAGATCGATCGCGACAAGGTGGCCTCAGAGGTCCAGGAGATCACCGAGAGCGACTACTTCCAGCGGCTCAAATCTCGATCCCGCGAGCTACGGGACCGAGATGACTGACGCACTCGAGCGCCTGCAGCGCCCCGTCTTCGTCGTCGGATCGCCGCGCTCGGGCACGACCCTGCTGCAGAACCTGCTGTGTCGCGAACCCAGCGTCTTCAAACTCGGGCGCGAAAGCCGCTTCCTGTGGCACCGCCTCGGTGGGCAGGAGGTGACCGGCTCGTTCCCCGGCGCGGACGCCATCGCGACCGAGTACCTCGCCGAGGCGTATCGGGGAGAGCGACCATGGCGCGAGGAAGATCAGCGCCGATGGGCACAGCGCTGCGCCAGCCAGGGGGTCCCCGCCCAGTACCTCGACCTGCCCCATGACCTCGCTGAGGAACTTGGCACTCATACGACGGGGCCGTTCGCTGGCTCAGAGCAGAGCGAGACCGCACCCTTCACTTGCCCGCCCCTCGATCCCGTGTGGGCCTCGGATTCGGGCGGCCCAGTGCGCCTGGTGGACAAGGACACCGGTCACTGCTGGCGACTGCCAGAGCTGTCGGCTGGCTTCCCTGACGCGAAGTTCATCTTCATCGTGCGTGACCCGGAGGATGCCCTTCGCAGCCTCATGGCTGGCTGGAGACACCCCACCTGGTTCTTCACCTACCGCACGGATGTGCCACTGAGCATCGCCGGCTACAGCGACATCGCACCCTGGGGAAATCGCTGGTGGAACTTCAACCTCTTCCCCGGCTGGGAGGAGCTCATCAACTCACCGCTCGAGGACGTGGTCACCGGGCAATGGCGCGCTGCGATCACGCCCATCGTCGAGCACGGTATTCCGCTGATCGAGCAAGGCCGGGCCCTGGTCACGACCTATGAGCGTCTCGTGAGCGAACCCCGAGTGACGCTGAGCCTCATAGCCGAGTTCGCTGACCTTGACGAGACGTCTCTTCTCGCTCACGGCCTTGGCCCGGCTTACATGTCGATGAGTTCGTCGCGATTCGACCCCGGCAGCCGCGATCTGCGGCCACATGCCGATCGGGCACGCTCGCTCGTGGACCACCTCTACACGTTCCTGCCGCAGGACCACGCGTGACTGCGCTCTGGTCCCCTACCGCGCTCCGCCGTCACAGACCATCGAGGATGCGCGCCATGGATGCTCTCGACCTGGCCCGTGACTGGAGTGCACCTGTCACGCGATCGCGATCATTGATGACGTAGTCAAGAAGCTCCTTGCCATAATCGGAAGCCACTTGGATGGTCTCCGGATCCTGCTCAGAAAGATTGACTCCCAGGACAAGTTCGTCGCCAAGTTCCTGCTCGGGGAAGACGGCGTTGAAGGACAGTCCGAGTTCACCCAGGCCCGCGCCGAAGTAGGCGGTCAGCGGGTTCATCAACGGCAGATGCACCGTGATGGCCTCGAAGCGCTCACTCTCGAAGCGAACGATCAGGCGCTGCAGGGCCGCAACGAAGTCCTGTCCGTATTCCACTACGCGGATCTGGGCGTGCTTGGTAGCGGCCAGCAGTTCAGTGGTGAATCGAGACTCTGAGGCTGGATCGGTCGGTGAGCGACCGGCGTCCGACTCGATGGTCCGGCTCAAGCCGACTTCACCGTAGATACGTTCCATCACTTCGGCGTACCGAGCCGGAACGTATGCCGTCTCCACGACCGGCTCACCGAACGACCGGTAGAGGATCACCATGGCGCGTCGAAATCCCCTCGGACCATCGAACCCGAGAAACTCCACGTCTGCTGGCTGCCGAGCGAGTACGAGCCCGGTTTCCCGCAGTCCAACCCTGCGAGCACCCGCCTGGCTGGCTGGATGCGCAGTGACTCCCTCGACATAGATGCCTCGCAGCCCCAATTCGAGGATTCTCGGCATGAAGGCTTCGTCGAGGCGCGTGACGATGCTGCGCTGACGGAAGGCAGGGTCCACGGCCGCCGGGCCACCCGAGGCCGTGAATGAATCCGAGGTGGGACGCAGAAGCCCAGTGTGACCTACGATGCGCCCGGAGGGGAGCACCGCAACCATTCCCTCGTGTATCCCAGTCTCGATCTTGTGCCGGAAGACGTCGGGCTCATAGAGCCACGACATGCCGATCTTCGTGTAGCCGTAGGTGCGAAAGTAGAGTCGAGCGACTTCAACCGCGTCCTCGGCCACTATCGGACGGATGGCGATACTGTCGTCTTCCACCCCTTCATCGTCGGCGCCCTCGGCTTCGACTCCTGCAACGAAGTCCGGATCCTCCACGAGACTGCCCGTGTTCACCGTGCGGCTGATCCTCAGCTCGCTACCCCTCACACCATCACTGGCGAACTCCATCGACTCGGCGTATCCCAGAGCGAGTAGCGTCTCCAATCTCACGGGCAACTCACCGTTGAGATACGTGGACGGGGCACCCAGCTGCTTGAGGAGGACGTGCACTCGACCGGGCTCGTAGCTCACAGATACGTCAACGTCGATCTCGTCCGATCCTTCGAAAGAGTCGGCGATGACCGTCGACAGGGCCTCACTCAGAAGTGATGCCAGCTGCGTGCACTCGATCGGCTCGAGACCCAGCCGTCCGGCGGCATCGCCGACCGCGCGGGCGGCGACCTCGAGGGTTGCCGAATGGGACAGGGACAGACTCATCACCGTGGTACTCATGACGAAACCCCGGCATGAAGTCGCTCCGCGACGCCGCGCACCTGTTCAGACCACGGATGCTCCGGCTGAAGAAGCGAGAAGAGCCCCCCCGAGGCATTGACGACGACCTCTTCGGACAGGGGCAGGACGGCGATGGTCTCCGCACCGTAGGCCGAATCGAGCTGCGCGCGAATGTCGGTCAGTCCAGCGGGAACCTTGTTGGCGATCAGGAACAGGGCCGGCACCTCAAGCCTGCGGGCGATGTCCACCGTGACGGCCGTGCCCTGATAGTCCTGTCGGTCTGGTCTGAGAATGAGCAGCAGGACGTCGCTCAGCGTGATGGACAGCAGGGTCTCCTCATTGAGGCCGGGGTGAGTGTCGACAAACAGGAAGTCGAGGTCCAGATCTCGTGCCAGCTGGCGCATCCCCTCGCTCAGGGACTCCACGTCATATCCATCCCGCAGGATTCGAGCGATGTCTCCCGGCTTCATGCTGGAGGGGACGAGATGCAAGGACCCGCCGGGAGACACCGGCGTCGTCATGGATACCCGGTCGGTGATGTCGTGAGCCACGTCCCGGATGGCGCGCGTGCCCCACAGATAGTCGTTGAGCGTGCGATCCAGATTCTCGTCGAAGCCGAAGAGGACGTGGATCCCAGGACTCTGAATATCGCAGTCGATGACACCGACACGGTGGCCCAGTGCAGCAAGATTGGCGGCGACGTTGGACGTCGTGTTGCTCTTGCCGGTGCCCCCGCGGAAGGAGTGGACAGACACAATAGTTGTCATTCACGCATCGTAGTTGAAACCCCCGCCATGAGTGCTCCGCTCAGTGCGCACCACGTGTCAATAACCGAATACCCGCCGACCCGTGCGGACCCGAGACGCCCTGGAGCTTGACCCTCTCTAGGACACCCACCCCCCAGCGCGGTGCGACCAAGGTGGCGTGTCTCCCCCTGCAGGGCAAACACAATGAGGCCCCGGCATCGTGAAATGCCGGGGCCTCATTGATGTCCGCCTACATCAGCTGCAGCCGGACGTGCTACCGCATCCCTCGCAGACGTAGCACGAGCCCGACGGCCGCATCTTGATGCCGCAGGTCATGCACAGCGGCGCATCAGAGGCGGTGCCGGTGATCTCCTCGAGCAGCTCCGCGCTGGAATGCGCCGTGCTGACTCGCGGCTCCATGGTCGTATCGGCGACCTCGGCGACCTCGGCGACCGGCTCGTCAACGCCATCCTCGACTGCCAGATCAGCCGCGGGAGCCGGTGCTCCGTAAGACTGAGCCACCGTCGCCGAGCGCTCATCGGCGGTGAAGATGCCCAGTGCCTCTCGCTTGTCATACGGCAGGTAGTCCAGCGCGAGCCGACGGAAGATGTAGTCCATGATCGACTGCGACATCCGGATGTCGGGATCGTCCGTCATGCCTGCTGGCTCGAAGCGCATGTTGACGAACTTGCTGACGAAGGCCTCCAGCGGGACGCCGTACTGCAGCGCGATGCTGATGGCGATCGAGAAGGCATCCATCACCCCGGCCAGGGTTGATCCCTGCTTGCCGAGCTTCAAGAAGACCTCACCCAGACCGTCGTCGGGGTAGGAACCGGCGGTCATGTAGCCCTCGGCACCTGCCACCGAGAAGCTCGTCGTGCGACTCGGCCGCGTCTTGGGCAGGCGCTTGCGCACGGGCTGACCAGCCATGGCTGCCTGCAGCGCTTCCGCCGTGACGTCCACCAGTTCGTCGGCCTTCTTCGCCTTGGCATCGCTCAGCGGCTGACCCACCTTGCAGTTGTCCCGGTAGATCGCCAGTGCCTTGACACCCATCTTCCAGGCCTCGAAGTAGATCTCCTCGACCTCTTCGACCGTGGCTGTCTCCGGCATGTTGACCGTCTTGGAGATCGCCCCCGAGATGAACGGCTGAACCGCCGCCATCATTCGGACGTGACCCATGGGCGTGATCGCTCGCTGGCCCATCGCGGTGTCGAAGATGCTGTAGTGCTCGGTCTTCAGACCTGGCGCATCGACCACGTGGCCGTTCTCACCGATGTACTCGATGATGGCCTCGACGGTCTCCTCGGTGTAGCCGAGGCGACGCAGGGCTCGCGGGATCGTCTGGTTGACGATCTGCATCGAACCGCCACCGACGAGCTTCTTGAACTTCACGAGCGAGAAGTCCGGCTCGATGCCCGTGGTGTCGCAGTCCATCATGAACCCGATGGTGCCGGTCGGTGCGAGGACGGAGGCCTGCGCGTTGCGCCAGCCGTTCTCCTCACCAATCTTCAAACAAGCCTCCCATTGCTTCTCGGCCAGTCGGAGGACATCGCCATCAAGGCTTGAGGAACCGCGCACGTTGTCATTGGCGGCCGCATGCTTGCGCATGACCCGCTTGTGCGCCGACTCATTGCGCGCGTAGCCCTCGTACGGGCCGACGATGCCGGCCAGCTCTGCGCTGCGCTTGTAGGCCGTGCCCGTCATGAGGCTCGTGATTGACGCGGCAAAGGCACGACCAGCATCGGAGTCGTAGGCCAGGCCCGTGGCCATGAGCAGTGCGCCGAGGTTCGCGTAGCCGATGCCGAGCTGGCGGTAGCGCCGCGTGGTCTCCCCGATCGGGACGGTGGGGAAGTCAGCGAAGCAGATGGAGATATCCATCGCGGTGATGACGAACTCGACCGCCTTCGCGAACCGCTCGGAATCGAAAGTGTCGTCCTCCTTGAGGAAGGTGAGCAGATTGAGCGACGCGAGGTTGCAGGACGAGTTGTCCAGGCTCATGTACTCCGAGCACGGATTGGACGCATTGATCCGACCGGTCTCAGGGTTGGTGTGCCAGTCATTGATCGTGTCGTCGTACTGGATGCCCGGGTCAGCACATGCCCATGCTGCCTCGGCGACCGTGCGGAACAGACCCTTGGCATCGATCGTCTCGACGACCGAGCCATCGGTACGGGCCGTCAGGCCGAACGGTTCGCCGTTAGCAACTGCGTTCATGAACAGGTCGGAGACGCGCACGGAGTTGTTGGCGTTCTGGTACTGCACGCTCGTGATGTCGCGACCGCCGAGGTCCATGTCGTAGCCGGCATCACGCAGGACTCGGATCTTGTCCTCCTCGCGCACCTTGGTCTCGACGAACTCCTCGATGTCGGGGTGGTCGATGTCGAGGACGACCATCTTGGCCGCGCGACGGGTGGCACCTCCGGACTTGATGGTGCCTGCCGACGCATCAGCGCCACGCATGAACGAGACCGGACCGGAGGCGGTGCCACCAGAGGACTTGAGCAGTTCCTTGCTGGAACGGATGCGCGAGAGGTTCAGGCCAGCTCCCGAGCCGCCCTTGAAGATCAGCCCCTCCTCCTTGTACCAGTTGAGGATGGAGTCCATGGTGTCGTCGACGCTCAGGATGAAGCAGGCGCTCACCTGCTGCGGCGCGTTGGTACCGACGTTGAACCACACTGGCGAGTTAAAGCTGAACACCTGGTGCAGCAACATGTGGGTGAGCTCATGCTCGAAGATGACCGCGTCGTCCTCGGTCTTGAAGTAGCCGTGCTCGCGACCGGCCTTGACGTAGGTCAGGACGACCCGGTCGATGAGCTGCTTGAGGCTCCACTCCCGCTGCTCGGACCCGACGGCTCCGCGGAAGTACTTGGTGGTGACGATGGTGGAGGCGTTGACGCTCCAGAAGTCGGGGAACTCCGCACCCTTCTGCTCGAAGACGATCTCACCGGTCTTCCAGTTCGTCTGGACGACGTCGCGACGCTCCCACGTCACACCGTCATACGGGTGCAGTCCCTCGGTGGTGTAGAGCCGCTCGATGGTCAGACCATCGTTGCGCAGGGTGTTGTGCACGAAGGTCTCGCGATCGCTGGTGGCAATGGTGTCGGTGCCGCGATCATTGCTGGTGATGGTCATGCGTGGTGCCTTTCGTCCTCGAGCGGATAGGGATGGGAAGTGTGGGTCCGGATCAGCGAGATCCGGGAGTCGTGCTGGTAGTGCCGGTTACGCGGGTCGGCTCTTGCCCGACCGGTTCACCCTCGGCGCGGAGCAGGGCGATTTCTGCCTCGAAGTCCTCGAGCGTGTCGAACGAGCGATAGACGGAGGCGAAGCGCAGGTAGGCGACCTCGTCGAGCTCGCGCAGGGGCCCCAGAATCGCGAGCCCCACCTCCATGGCGGGGATCTCCGCCTGCCCATTTGCCCGAAGGATGTCCTCGACCTGCTGAGCCATTCGCGCCAGGTCGTCCTCGCTTACCGGACGCCCCTGACAGGCCTTGCGAACACCGCTGAGCACCTTGCCGCGACTGAAGAGCTCCGAGGCGCCCGATCGCTTCACCACGTACAGCACCGAGGTCTCGGACGTGGTGAACCGTCGCCCGCACTCCGTGCATTCCCGGCGACGTCGAATGCCCAGGCCGTCATCGAAGGCACGGGAGTCCACCACTCGGGACTCCTCGCTCCGGCAGAACGGGCATCTCATCAGGTGCACCCCCTTTCACGGTCATTCACTTCAGTCACATCTGTCACAGCCTTGCGCCTTCTTCGGTCCCTGCTGGGGATGACTCTGGGGAATCCCTGTGGAGGACCTGTTGATGAAGTACCACAACCTGTTGATGAACTACACCGTTGTGACTACTACATCTAGGGGTCATAAGGTAGACCCTCCCCACAGCTTTGGCAAGAGCAACTCACCGATGAGCGTGTTCGGCGCGTCGCGCCCTCCCCTGCCCCTCGTGCCGACGGGGTCAGGACGATCGAACGGACGGCGCTGCTGGCGTTGACGACGCAGGCGATCCGGTCGGTGTGGCCGTCGGTGTGGGCGTGGGCGTTGGAGTGGGAGTCGGCGTGGGCGCGGGTGTCGCCTGCACGCCCTGGACCTTGCGCAGTCGGGCGTCCACGTTGGCGGCGATGAACTCCCCCCGGGCGCGATACCCCTGCTGCCCGTAGTGAATCCCATCGAACCTGCCGAGCCCCTCCCCCCGTGCGTGCTTGCGCCAGGGGATGACCGTGACGTTGTCGCGGCCCTGCGCCACCGAGCGAATCATGCGGTTGAACCACAGCGCCCGTTCCGCTGAGTAGGCGCTGTAGTCGACGTCCAGATCCACCCAGAGGACCTGCCGATCGGGGCCAAGACGCTTGAGCACGGTACGTACTCGCTGCTCCGTGGTCGACAGGTCGACCCAGGAGACGTCGTTGGTGCCCAAGGCCATCACCACGTACTCGGGCAGCTGCTTGAGCGAGCGCGCTCGGGCCAATTGATCCAGGCCCCAGTCCAACCGCTTGGATCCCCAGCACCGAAACGTCGGAGTCCACCCGCTGGCGCGCAACGCCTTCTGCGTCGCTTGGCGCGAATCTCGGGTGAGGGAATCTCCGACGATAAGAATGCGACGCCCCTCCGCGGGAGCCTTGTCGTTCAGTTCGCCCGGCCACACAGGTGCCGGACACGCGTCCCACGGGGGCTTTCGGGGCCAGGCACGGTCGACACGGTCGGGCTGCCTCACGAGTGCATCGGACGCGGGCGTACTGATGGTGGGCACACCGGCGGTGGGTGAACCGGTCGAGGGGGCGATCACGCTCGGCCGAGCACCGCCGCTCACCTCGGGCGTCATGCCGACGCCTTCCGGGCTCTTCGCCGACGTGGGCTCCGATCCGACCCTCGACGTAGCCTGACTTATGGCACCGGGGCCGGCCAGCAGCGCGATGCCCGCGACCAATGCCAGGACCACGAGGCCCAGCACGGCCGCGCTCGCGGCCCCTCGTCGTGCCGATCTCACTACGCCAGTATGCGGCACTCACCAGCGCAGCGCTCCAGGGATCAGGCAGCCGGGACGATGAGAGCCTGGCCGGGCACCACGGCGTTGCCGCCGAGGCCGTTCAGGTCACGAATAGCCGTGATGGTCGCCCGGGGATCGGCCTGCGGGGCGACCGCCTGTGCGATCTTCCACAGGCTCTCACCCGGCTGCACGACGACAACCGCGGTAGCTGCCCCCTGCTCGGATGCCGACGTGCCGGCATCAGCCGTCACGGAGCCATTCACGACGAGCAGGGCGGCAAAGGGAACCGAGACCAGAACGCCGAGGACAGCGCGCCCGCGCCGGGTCAGGCGCCAGCCTCGGGACGATGCGTTCTGGCCAGTCGCTGACCGGCGTGCAGTGGGGACGGGTGACAGGCGTGCGGTGGGGAAGGTGACCGCAGTGCTCATGATCGTGCCTCTCGTTGTCGGGTCGTCCAGCCGAACTCCGAGGGTGCTTGCTGGCACCCGAACAGGTGTTCGATCGAACGTCTGTACGATTTGTATCACCCACGACTCGCCGAGTCCACGACATTCGAACATATGTTTGATTTGGCGTGTCGCGGCGGCTAACGTGTGGGCCACACCGTTGCGCAGGGGTCTGACACTCCTTCTGACACTGCTTCTGACACTGACTCATGCGCGAGGTGGCTCCGGGTCCGTCCGGGTCTCTCCGGATTGATGGGGCACAGAGCAATGCGAGCCGCACGACACACGCACCGCTGACGGAGGGCCACGACATGACCGCACGGATCACCGAACTGCCGGACGGGCCGCAGGACGACACCACGGGGCTGACACCCCGCCAGCTCGCGATCCTGCGAGTGATCCGCGAGAGCGTCGAGGCCCGCGGCTACCCACCGAGCGTGCGCGAGATCGGCGAGGGAGTAGGGCTCACCAGCCCGAGTTCGGTTGCCCACCAGCTCACCACCCTGGAGCGGCTCGGGTACCTGCGCCGCGATCCCAATCGGCCACGGGCACTCACGGTCGCCGATCCCACCGAGGTACCGGGTTCGGTGCCTGCATCGACGAGGCCTGAACTGGCGATCGTCGCGGATCAGCCCTCGGCCACCGTTGAGGCCGCCTACGTGCCGCTCGTCGGGCGGATCGCGGCGGGCGGCCCGATCCTCGCCGAGCAGGAGGTCGAGGCGGTGTTCCCCCTCCCCCGAGATCTGGTCGGCTCCGGGGAGCTGTTCATGCTCAAGGTCGTCGGCGACTCCATGATCGATGCGGCCATCTGCGACGGGGACTGGGTCGTCGTCCGGCAGCAGAGCACTGCTGACAATGGGGACATCGTTGCGGCACTGCTGGACGACGAGGCGACCGTCAAGACGTTCAAGCGACGCGATGGCCACGTGTGGCTCATGCCGCACAATCCGGCCTACGCGCCGATCCTGGGCGACGACGCGACGATTATGGGCAAGGTCGTGACCGTTCTGCGTCGGGTCTAGTTCACGCGAACGCGTACTCGGGCGTCGAGTATCGGAGAGTCGAGTTGGGGCAGGACACCCCGGTGACGCAGTATGGGTGGATGCTCCCCTCTCGCGCACGCCTGTGGCCGATGGCCGCCGCTGTCGCGCTCATCGCGGGATGCTCGACCGCCACGGCCCAGGCCCCACCTGAGGCCGCGAACTCGACGTCGGCGACTCCGACAGCGGGAATGGCCGCCTCGACGTCGCCCTCGACCGTCCCCGAGTCGATTCAAGGGTCGACCCTCGAATCGACCCTTGAATCGGTACAGCCGAGCACCACCGTCCTTGTTTCTCCCACCGACTCGGCGCCGGTCACTTTGGACGGCACTCCGCTCGCCACCTCGCCCGCATCCGGCCCGGCACCTGTGGGTGCCTTCGTGCTGAGCGACTCCATCGGCCTGTCGATCGCCCCGACCCTGTCCCGACTGGGCTATCCGGTCACAGGCAAGGTGGGTCAGACGGCCTCAACAGACTTTCTGCGCACCCATCTGACGTCCGATATCGCGCAACAGGCGCCGGCCTGGGTCATCGTGCTGGGCACGAACAACCGCGGCGATGAGACCGACGTGATGCGCGTCGAGGAATGGCTCACCACGATCCGGCAACTGCGTTCGGGGAAGCCGCGCCAGCATGTGTACTGGGTTCTGCCGCATCGACCAGACACGTATACCGGAGGTATGAGCACGCACACTCTCGACGAGGTCAATGCCGAGCTCGTCGCGGCAGCCGCCGAGTTCCGATGGCTGCACGTCCTCGACTTCGCCAGCCAGGCGGCGGTGAACCCGCAATGGTTCGAACAGGACGGCGGGCGCCTGCATCCCGATCTCGACGGCCAGCAGGTGCTGATCGACCTCATCGCCGGAGTTGACGCACCACCGGCGAGCAGCCCCGCGCGCGTCACCGTCATTCCCATCCCGACGCCCAAGCCCTCGAAGTCAGTGTCGACCGAAGACGGGGAAGAGTTCGCGGTGGAGACGGACCAGTTCGCAGTGGAGTCAGATGGGGCCGCGGATCCGTCCGGCCCAGCAGACACCGCCTCCGCAGGAGACGAAACCGCTCAGCCGCCGGTCGGGGATGCACCCACAGTGCCGGCAGACGCGTCCGGAACAGAGTTCAGCAACGGGTGAATCAGCCGCCCGCCGTCATGAGGACTCCTTGGCTCCCCGCTCATCGGTCGCCTCACGCAAGCGGTTCAGCGATCCGACGACCACGTCCCGATCAGTGGTGAACCAGAACGGGGGCAGGCTGGCGCGCAGCGCCCGGCCATAGCCAGCCGTCGCGAGTCGGGAGTCCAGTACGGCCACCACTCCACGGTCATCCGAGCTTCGGATGAGTCGCCCGGCTCCCTGGGCGAGCAGCAGGCCAGCCTTGGGGACGGACACGCTGGCGAAGCCTGATCCGCCAGCCTCGTCCACTGCCCGCTGCCGCGCCGCCATCAGCGGATCATCCGGCCGAGGGAACGGAATCCGGTCGATGACCACGAGCGAGCACGACTCCCCCGGGACATCCACTCCCTGCCACAGGGAGACCGTGCCGAGGAGGGTCGATGCGGGATCCGCCGCGAACCGGTCAACCAATCCGCCGACCGCATCACCGCGCTGCTGCACGAGCAGAGGCAGGTCCTCGCGCCCTCCCAGCCGCACCCGCAGGTACTCCGCTGCCCGCTCCACCCCACGCCAACTACTGAACAATGCCAGGGTGCGCCCGCCCGCGGCCTCGATGAGATCGGCAAGCTCGTCCAGAGCCTCCATCGGCACGCCGTCCCTGCCAGGAGCCGGGAGGTGGCGGGCGACATAGAGGATGCCCTGGCGGCCATGGTCGAACGGCGATCCCACGTCCACGGCCACGGCACTGCTGTCCAGACCGACGGACCCGAGAAGGGCATCGAAGCCGCCGCCGACGGTCAACGTGGCACTCGTGAGCACCACCGGGCCGGAGTCGAACAGGGCACTGCGCAGCAGGCCGGCCACCGACAGCGGAGCAATGCGCACCACCGGGGCGCGACCCTCACCTGGATCCACCCAGACGACGTCATGTCGGTCGAAGGTGATCAGCAGCCCTGCGATGTCGTGGATCTCCTCCAGCCCCCCAACGATCCGCTGGCGAGCCGCTTGCGCGTCCGGGTCCGTGGCGTCCCTGCTGGCCGTTACCTCTGCCACGGCCTGGTGGAAGACGTCCCGAAGCATCGTCAGCGCCAGCAGCGCGTCCCGGCTCCACGCGTCGATCCTCGTGGGGCCCTGCATCGACGAGGCCGCTGATCGAAGGGCATCCTCGAGATTCTCCACGGCCACCGTGAGCCGCTCGTCGGTCTCTGGATCCACCAGGCGACGCGCGCTGGACGCGGCGCGCTCGGCCGCCGCAACCGTGAGCTCGCCCGTCACCGCTGCGGTGGCACGATCCACGAGCTCATGCGCCTCATCGACGACGACTCCGTCATGCTCCGGCAGCACCGGGATGCCTTCGATCGCATCGATGGCCAGCATCGCGTGGTTCGTCACGACGATGTCCGCCTCCATCGCCTCCTGTCGACGAAGCGCCGTGAAGCACTCCTCGCCGAACGCACAGCGGCTCTCGCCGACACATTCCCGACGTCCTACCGAGAATGCGCGCCACACGCGTGGATCGACGTCATCGAGATAGTCATCGCGATCTCCCGTGGTCGTGGACTCAGCCCACTCTCGCAGTGCCTTGGCCTGTCGACCGAGCTCGCTTGCTGGCGCTTCGAACAGCGCCGCTGATCCATCGTCATCGCTCGCTGCGCCATGAAGCTTCTGCAGGCAGACGTAGTTGTTGCGACCCTTGAGCACAGCAAACGTGACTGGTCGCTCGAGAATCGGGGACAGTGCGGCGGCCACCTTGGGCAGATCCCGTTCGATCAATTGCCGCTGCAAGGCGAGCGTGGCAGTGGCGATGATGACGGCACCGTTGTCCGGCTGAGTCGCATGCAGGGCGGCAGGCACGAGGTAGGCCACCGACTTTCCGGTGCCAGTGCCGGCCTGCACGACGGCATGCGATCGGTGGCTCAGTGCGTCAGCCACCAGATCGGCCATCTGCTGCTGTCCGGTGCGTCGCTGACCTCCGATGGCCTCCACCACCGCGTCGAGCGCTGACTCGACGGACCCCGAATCGACGTCAGCGGACGCCTCTTCGGACTCGCTACCCACCATCCGGGCCGCCGTCCGAGCCGCAATCTGAGCCGACCTCCGAGCCGACCTCGTGCAGTTCCGCTGCCAGGGACTCCGGGACTCGCGCCTTCAGCCAGGTCCCCTGCTCGTCATGCGTCTCACTCAGCACCTCGCCGGTTCGATGCGCTCGACTCATCAGATCACCACGCGAGTACGGCACGAGGACCTCGACTTCCACCAGACCGGTCGGCAGGTCGAGCTCGATCGCTGAGAGCAACTCCTCGAACCCTGCTCCGGTACGCGCCGACACCACGAGCGAGTGCGGCTCACGTCGCGCCAAGCTCGCCAGAGCATCCGGATCGGCGATGTCCGCCTTGTTGATCACGATGAGTTCGGGAATTCCCGTAGCCCCCACCTCGGCGAGGACTTCGCGAACGGCGGCGATCTGCTCCTCCGGAGCCTCGTCCGAACCATCGACCACATGCAGGATCAGGTCGGCGTCAGACACCTCCTCCAGCGTCGAGCGAAAGGCCTCCACGAGCTGATGCGGCAGATGGCGGACGAATCCCACCGTGTCGGCGATCGTGAACTCCCGTCCGCTCGGAGTCCTCGCCTTGCGGACCGTCGGATCCAATGTCGCGAAGAGTGCGTTCTCAACGAGCACTCCCGCACCCGTGATCCGATTGAGCAGGCTGGACTTCCCGGCGTTGGTGTATCCGGCGATCGCGACCCTGGGGACACCCGATTTGCGACGCGATGCTCGTTGCGTGGATCGCGCCTTCTCCATCTCGGCGATCTGCTTGCGCAACTTGGACATCTGCGCGCGGATGCGCCGCCGATCCGTCTCGATCTTCGTCTCACCCGGCCCGCGGGTGCCAACACCGCCGCCGCCGGATCCACCACCGCCAGCACCACCACCCTGACGGGACAGGGACTCACCCCAGCCGCGCAGGCGTGGCAGCAGGTACTGCATCTGGGCCAGGCTCACCTGCGCCTTGCCCTCTCGACTGCGAGCATGCTGGGCGAAGATGTCGAGGATCAGCCACGTGCGGTCGACCACCTTGACCTTGAGCACCTCCTCGAGCTTGCGCAGCTGGCCCGGAGTCAGCTCGCCGTCGCAGATCACGGTGTCTGCTCCGGTTGCGACCACGATGTCGCGGAGCTCACGGGCCTTGCCTGATCCAAGGTAGGTAGCCGGGTCGGGCGACTCCCGCCGCTGGATCACGCCCTCAAGCACGGCCGACCCTGCGGTCTCCGCGAGGAGTGCCAGTTCGCGCATGCTCCGCTCTGCATGTGCCACCGTGCCGTCGGTCCATACGCCGGCAAGGACTACCCGCTCAAGACGGACCTGGCGGTACTCGACCTCACTGACGTCCTCCAGCTCGGTCGACAGTCCGGCCACACGGCGGAGGGCCGCGCGTTCCTGAAGCTCGTACTCCCCCACCGTGGAGTCACGCTCGCGTGTCGCGGGATCGTCCTCGGCCCAGGCCTCTTGCCGCGAGGCTGGATCGTCTGGCCGCGAGGCTGCGTCGTCTTGCCGCGAGGCTGGGTCGTCTTGCCGCGAGGCTGAATCCGCCTGCAGTGAGGTTGGGTCGTGACCGAGGGTGCTCATCAGGCCCAAGGGTGTCATGCGATCACCTGCAGGACAGCATCGGTCGCACGCCTAGGCTCACGGCATGAACCAGCGCGCTCTCGGCACATCCGGCCTGACCGTCAGCTCGATCGGACTCGGATGCATGGTGATGTCCTCTGTCTACGGCCCGGCCGATCCAGACCAGGCTCGCGCGACCCTGACCCGCGCCTTGGATCTGGGCATCACGTTCTGGGATACCGCAGAGATCTACGGCAACGGCGCCAACGAGGAGCTCATCGCCCCGATGCTCGCGGCCCACCGCGACGACATCACCATCGCCACCAAGTTCGGATTCGAGCCCGACGGCTCCGTTTCGGCCGGACCCGATCAGGCCCGACGTGCCATCGACGGAAGTCTTCGTCGGCTGGGTGTCGACTACATCGACCTCTGGTACGTGCACCGAGTCGACCCGACCCTGCCGATCGAGGAGACCATCGGGGCGATGGCCGAGATCGTCGCGACGGGCAAGGTACGTCACCTGGGATTGTGCGAGGCCAGTTCGACCACCCTGCGTCGCGCCCACGCCACTCACCCCATCGCCGCCGTTCAGAGTGAATGGTCACTGTGGTCCCGCGACCTGGAGACGGAGGTGGCTCCCGTTGCTCGCGCCTTGGGAATCGGCATCGTGCCCTACAGCCCGCTCGGTCGCGGCATGCTCACAGGTGGGCTGAGCTCGACAGCCGACTTGTCCGCCAATGACCATCGACGGTCCGGACCTCGATTCTCGGCCGAGAACTTCGATCACAACCGCAGCATCGTGGAGCGCCTGAAGGCGGCGGCATCCGCCCGAGGCTGCACGGCAGCTCAGCTGGCACTGGCCTGGCTACTGGCCCAGGGCGAGGACGTGGTTCCCATCCCAGGCACCAGAAGCCCCGACCATCTGGCAGCGAATGCCGAGGCAGCCCAGATGGTCCTGGCGCGCGATGAGGTCGACGAGATCGCTGATCTGATGCAGGGCTTCCAGGGTGACCGGTATGCGCGACCGCACGCCTACGGTGAGACGCCGCCGCGGGACTAGAACGGCAGTAGCACGTTGCCCTTGGCAACCAGATCCGCGGGCCCAGTGAGCAGCAGGGCCCCGGCCGCCGTCTCGGTGACTTCCAGTGTTCCGCCCGGGACATCCACGCGGTAGGTCGTGTCGCCGCCCTCGACCCCGTCTCGGCGACGAGCCGCCCACGCCACGGCGCACGCACCTGTTCCGCACGAGTGGGTCTCGCCCACTCCTCGCTCATGCACACGCATGCTCACATGCCGCTCACCCTCGGGCACGACGAATTCAACGTTGGTTCCGCTGGGGAACAGGTCGCCGGAACGCACCTCGGGGGGCTGGCACAGATCGCCCGCCTCCGAGAGGGCCTCGATGAAGGCGACCGCGTGCGGATTGGGCGCGAACACCGGTACCGCCGACCACTCGTGGCCGTTTGCCCTCACCGTCACGTCCGCCTCCGCCGTGTGCGCGGCACCCATGTCGATCGTGATGATGCCGTCACCTCGCAGGATCGCGGTGCGGAGTCCGCCTCGAGTGCCGATCACGATCTCGTCATCGGTGATCAAGCCGGTGGCGCGGAGGTAACGCACGAAGACCCGCGCCCCGTTCCCGCACATCTCGGCGACCGTGCCATCGGAATTGCGGTAGTCCATGAAGAACTCGGCGATCCCAGACCACTCGGCGAACTCCGGCATGTGCTCCGTGCGGACCACACGAAGGACCCCGTCACCACCGATGCCACGACGTCGATCACACAGCCATCTCACCTGGTCGGCAGACAGGCCGTGGCGTCCGTCAAGATCAGGGATGAGCACGAAGTCATTGCCCGTGCCATGCCCCTTGACGAAGGGGATCTCATTGAGTCGCGTCACGCCGTCACCCTAGTGCTCAAGGGCAATTCAGTGCTCAGGCCCAATTCAGTGCTCAGGCGCAAAACGGTGCTTAGCCGCGAGCCGACCCTCAGGCGCCAGCGCGCCGGTAGGCACTCGTGACCGACTCCAGCACCTGCGGCCATACCTCTGCAGGTGGTGTCATCTGGTTGTGCCGGGTGATGGAGTCAAGGAGGTCGCGGTCGTGCCCCAGCCGTACGAGCGCACGCACCACGCCTGCATCGTCATCGACCACGAGACCCTCCACCTGATCATGGATGAACTGGGTGCTGCCGGATTGGGACCGAACGATCACAGGAAGCCCGGCCGTGCGTGCCTCCAGTGCGGCCAAGCCGAAGGATTCACGAACGGACGGCTGCACGTAGACATCGGATGAGCCCAGCACCTGCCGCACGCCCTCTCGGTTCAACCGCCCCGTGAGTCTGACCGCTTCCTCAAGACCGTTCCGTCTGACGTAGCTGCGTGCTCGTTCAAGAACAGGCCCATCCCCCACGATCGTCGCCGACACGTCGACTCTGCCGTCGAGTTCGCGCCGCGCCTGGGCGATGATCCGCAGCAAGGGCATCGTCCGCTTGCGTGGTGCCAGGCGCATGACCGTGACCACGCGCAGCCGATCCCTGCCAGCGCCCGCGTGCGCCACCTGCCACTGGCTAGCGTCGATGCCATTCGGGATGACAAGCACCTCCCCGACATCAGGCACGGCGCGTGCTATCTGCTCCGCAGCAAGCCGGCTGACGGCACTGAAGGTGACGCCCCACCGAGACCAGTGGGCCAGAGCGTTCGACAGGCTGAAAGCCGGACCAGCCACCGGACCCCACACGCTGTGCACCGTGACAACCACGGGCACCCGGCGCTCCCGCGCTGCTCTGACGGCTCCCCATGCGAAGGGCGACACCACGCCGGCATGCACATGGACCACATCGACCGGCTCATCGTCGAGGACCCTCCCAACCTCCAGGCGCGTGCGGGGGTGCACCGGCAGCTCGAAGGGCACTCGCGCCGCCACTCGATGCACGCGCAGGCCGTCGACCTCGTCGATACCGGCGAAGACGCCCTCATGGCCGGGCGTCGCTGTGATGATCCGCAGGTCATGTCCCCCCGCCTGCTGCTGCAGAGCAAGTGAACGCACCTGAGACTCGATTCCGCCGGTACGCGGGGCATAGCAGTCACTGACGTGGGCGATCCTCACGCGTCAGGACGGTACGCCACTGGCCGGCATGGAGCGACACTGCGCCAGAATGCCTGCATGTCCGCCCGAACCCTGGTCTTCGTGCATGCCCATCCTGACGATGAGGCCCTGCTGACCGCGGGCACCATGGCCAAGGCAGCCCAGGAGGGTCACCGTGTCATCCTCATCGTCGCCACTGATGGGGAGGCCGGATTGGCTGCCTCGACGCTCACGGCGGATCTGGGCGGGCTCAGACGTGAGGAACTGGCAGTCTCTGCGGATGCCTTGGGCGTCTCCCGCACCGTCCTGCTCGGCTATCCAGACTCCGGACTCCATGGGGAGAATCCCGACGGCCTATGCCATCACGGGCGCTTTCAGGTGGGTCGACGGATCGCCGAGATCTGCGACGAGGAGAGCGCCGACATTCTGGTGGGCTACGACGCCGCAGGCGGCTACGGACATCCCGATCACGTCCAGGTGCATCGTGCGGTGCGCAGCGCGCACGCCCTGACAGCTCGGCCCACACGACTGTTCGAGGCAACGTTGCCGCGCGAACCGATTGCCAGGGCGACGAGGTGGGCCGCGCACTCGGGCCTGACACCGACGGAGTTCGACCCCGCCACCTTCACCGAGGCGTGGACGCCGGCTCAGGAGATCACCCACCGGGTGAACGTCCGACCTCAGCTCTCGGCGAAGGTGGCCGCCCTGCGCGCCCACGCATCGCAGGCCACTGCCGACGGCACCACTCGAACGCTCGCCGTGCTCACCCGGCTGCCTGGTCCCGTTCGGACCCTGCTCCTCGGCACGGAGTACTACGTCTCGGTGGACCCGTCAAGCAGCGCACGGACGTCGTCCAAGAGCGACGACGAGTCGTAGGGCAGCCACGTTATTCGCTCATCGCGGCGAAACCACCGCTGCTGACGGCGAGCGAACTTCCGCGTGGCCGCGATCGTCTCCTCCCGCGCCTGCGCCTCGGTGAGATCACCCGCGAGACACGCCAGCACCTGCTGATACCCGAGCGCTCGGGAGGCCGTGGGGGTCTCACTCAGGCCTCGGGAGGCCAGCCCTCTCACCTCGTCGACGAAACCTTCCTGCCACATTCGCTCCACGCGTTCGGCGATGCGCTCATCCAGCCGAGAGCGTTCAATGTCCAGACCCACGCGTATTGACGGGTAGACCTCGACCGGAGCCGGAAGACGTGCCGCGAACGGCTGACCCGTCATCGCTATCACCTCAAGAGCGCGGACGATCCTGCGACCATTCGACGGGAGGATCTCCTTGGCCGCGGCCGGGTCCACGTCTGCCAGACGCCGGTGCATCGCGTCCGATCCCAGCTCAGCCAGCTCAGCCTCCAGATCCGCACGAATAGCGGGATCGGTCCCCGGGAATCTCAGGTCATCGAGCACGGCGGATACGTACAGGCCGCTGCCACCGACAAGGACGGGCAGTCGCCCACGCTCGTGGATCTCATCAATGGCCTCCCGCGCGTGGGCTTGAAACTCCGCCACGGTCACCAGGTGATCGGGATCCCAGACTTCCACCATGTGGTGAGGCGCACGGCTGCGATCCTCGGCCGTCGGTGCGGCGGTGCCGATCGTCATGCCGCGGTACACCTGCATGGAGTCCGTGCCGACGATCTCGCCGTCTCGCTGCTCGGCGACTGCCACGGCCAGGGCCGACTTGCCAGACGCGGTTGGTCCGACGATGGCGAGGAGAGGCACAGCGGCCGGCAGGGTCACGGCTGCAGGGAGGGTCACGATGGCAGCGAGGGCATCCCGAGCAGGACACCCGGTGTGGCCTCCTGCTTGACTCGCTCCCCTGCGTCTCCTGCGCGCGTCCGCCGCACGGACAGAATGTGATCGGCAACCAGGTGGTGCGGAGCGGCATACGTCACTTCAGCGGTCACGACATCCCCCGGACGCGGGACACCGACGTTCTCATCGACCGCCACATGCACCAGTCGATTGTCCGGTGCCCTTCCCGACAGCCTCAGCGTGCGCTCGTCCTTGCGGCCCTCGCCCTCCGCAACAAGGATGTCGAGCACTCGACCCTCGAGCCGCTGGTTCTCCTGCCAGGCGATGTCGTTGACCTCGGCGATCAGTCGCTCGTACCTCTCCTGCACGACGGCCTTGGGTACCTGATCGGGCATGTCGGCCGCCGGTGTACCCGGACGCTTCGAGTACTGGAAGGTGTAGGCACTCGCGAAGCGTGCCTCGCGCACCACGCGCAGTGTGTCCTCGAACTCCTCGTCCGTCTCGCCAGGAAAGCCCACGATGATGTCCGTCGTGATCGCGGCCTCCGGCATGGCAGACCTGACTCGATCGATGATCCCGAGGTAGCGCTCCTGTCGATACGACCTGCGCATCCTCTGCAGCACGGAGTCCGACCCTGACTGCAGGGGCATGTGCAATTGGGGCATGACGTTGGACGTCTCAGCCATGGCAGCGATGACGTCGTCGGTGAAATCGCGCGGGTGCGGACTCGTGAACCTCACCCGCTCCAGCCCGTCCACGTCGCCACAGGCACGCAGCAGTGCGGAGAACGCCTCTCGGTCACCGAACTCCGAACCATAGGCATTCACATTCTGGCCCAGGAGCGTGATCTCGAGGACACCCTCATCGACCAAAGCGTGGATCTCCTTGAGGATGTCACCGGGCCGACGATCCTTCTCCTTGCCGCGCAGAGCCGGGACGATGCAGAACGTGCACGTGTTGTTGCAGCCGACGCTGACGGACACCCAAGCCGAGTAGGCGCTGTCGCGCTTGGTCGGCAGCGAGGAGGGGAACACCTCCAAGGACTCGGCGATCTCCACCTGAGCCTCCTGCTCGATGCGCGCACGCTCGAGCAGGACCGGCAGCGAGCCGATGTTGTGCGTTCCGAACACCACATCCACCCAGGGAGCCTTCTTGACGATCTCGCCCTGATCCTTCTGCGCCAGACAGCCCCCGACGGCGATCTGCATCCCCGGGTGCGCCTCCTTGACCGGAACCAGGTGACTGAGGTTTCCGTAGAGCCGATTGTCGGCGTTCTCGCGAACGGCACAGGTGTTGAAGACCACCACATCAGCCTGCTCGCCCTCGGGCGCCGCCACATAGCCCGCATCCTCGAGCAGGCCAGTCAGACGCTCAGAGTCGTGGACGTTCATCTGGCAGCCGTAGGTGCGCACCTGATACGTCCGACCAAGGCTCACAGGCCGGGTGATCTCGTCAGCAGACACCCGGCGAGTCTAAGTGCTCGGGGCGCCCTGCTCGGTGACGCCTCCAGACTGCACCTTCTCGAAGTACGCCTCCTCCTCCTTGTGGCCGGGGTAGCGGAGGAACACCAGCGCCAGCCCGATGAGCGTGAAGACCAGGGCAATGGCCATCGCTGCAGACTTCCCCTCGGTGAAGGCCGCAGAGGCTCCGGCGAGGATCTCCTGGGCGGTCGAGCCGGAGTACTGACCGGCGACGGACGCCGCGCTCTCGAAAGAGGACGTCAGCTGGTCAGCCACCGTGTCGCTCACCTTCGATGCCTGATCGGCCGGAAGTGATGCCAGCTCCTTGCTCACGCGCGCGGCATATGCGCCGGCCAGCACAGCGCCCATGAACGCCTGAATGATGGCGCCGCCCAGGTCTCTCGTCAGGTCCAGGAACGCCGAACCCATGCCGCCTCGATTGGCGGGAACAGAGTTCATCAGCGACCGTGACGCAGGTGTCGCCGAGAGACCCACACCCGTTCCCACGAACGCGAAGGCGATCAGCACCCACCAGATGGATGCTCCCGTGCGCCACGTGATGAGCATCAGCGTGAAGGCAAAGGCCACCGAGCCCAGCCCCAGCATGAAGGTGAACTGCGAACCCCTGGCAGCAATCAGTCGGCCCGCGACCTGACCGAAGACCGCTGTGCAGATGGCGGATGGCAGGACGACGGCCGCGGAGATGAAGGGGTCATAGCCCAGAACGTTCTGCATGAACTGCTGGCCCACGAACATCGCACCAATGAGCGAACCGAAGGTGATCGCCCCCGCGACGAAGGCCACCCAGAAGGTGCGCGCCTTCGCAAGGGGCAAGGAGACCAGCGGACGCCTCGCGCGTGTCTGTCGCCAGAAGAAGACGCCCAGCAAAGCCGCGATGATCCCCAGATTGACCCAGCGACTGAGCGTCCATCCATCGTCCAGATGCTCGATCCACAGCACAAGACCACCGACGCCCATCACCGACAGCACGCCACCGACGTGATCGACCGGGAACCGCTCCTCCTGAGAGTGCCACGGCAGCACGATGAGTCCGATCACCAAGGCCACCACGACAAGGGGCAGGCTGATCAGGAAGACCGATCCCCACCAGAAGTGCTCGAGCATCCACCCGCCGATCACGGGGCCCACGGCCGCGAATCCGCCTCCGAGTCCAGACCACAGTGCGATCGCGGTGATCCGAGGTCGGCCTCGATACAAGGCACCGATGATGGACAAGGTCGTGGGAAAGACGAGAGCCGCGGCCACACCACCGAGGAATCGAGCCGCAATCAGCACTTCCACCGTGGGCGCCCATGCGGCCAGCATGGAGGTCGGGACAGTAGCGACGGCCCCGATGACGAAGAGGAGCTTGCGGCCGTATCGATCACCGATGGTGCCGAGGTACAGCACCGTGCTCGCCAGCCCGAGCGCAAAGGAGTTCGCGACGAGCGTGAGCTGGTCCTGCGATGCCCCGAGGTCATCGCCGATCGTGGGCAGCGCCACGTTGGCCACGGCAAGATTGATGTTCGCGACGATCGCGCCGGTGACCAACGCCACCAGGACCAAGGCACTGCGTGGAGGTCTATCGGGGACGGCCACTCCGGCGCCCGTCGCGGCTGACATCACCACAGCAACCTACCGGCTGCCCGGCCCTCTCGCCGGGCAGCTCGGTCAGATTGCGTTCAGGAGACCGGAACAGGCTCATCGTCGGTGACGTCGTCACCGATCTCGTCATCCGCCGGTTCGATATGAACCTTGGGAAGGGCACGATCCAGCCAGCCCGGAAGCCACCAGTTGGCCCGACCCAGAAGGGACATGAGGGAGGGCACCAGCACGAGTCGAACGATGAACGCGTCGATGATGACCGCTGACGCCAACGCGAGGCCGAAGAGCTTGATGGTGCTGTTGGTGCTCGGCACGAAGGCCAGGAACACACTCGCCATGATCGCAGCGGCGATGACGACCACGCGGCCTGAGCCAGCCAATCCTCGGCGAACGGCCGCGAGGTTGTCGCCCGTCTTGTTCCACTCCTCCTGCATGCGCGACACCAAGAACACCTGGTAGTCCATCGACAGGCCGAACAGGATCGAGAACACCATGATCGGCAGGAACGGGAAGATCGGACCGGTGCTCGCGACGCCAAGGAACTCACTGAACCAGCCCCACTGGAACACGGCGACCGTGATGCCCATCGCAGCACCGAAGGACAGCAGGCTCGTGAGCGCTGCCGTGAGCGGAACCACGAGTGAGTGGAACAGCAGCACCAGCGCCAGGAAGCCCAGCCCGATCACGATGCTCAAGAACAGCGGTAGGGAATCACCCAGCACCGTCGTGAAGTCGCTCGTGATCGCCTGAGTGCCGCCCACGTAGAGCTTGGCGCCTGTCTGCTCCTCCAGCGCCGGGTTGGTCTCGGTCCGCAGGCGATCGAGCAGCTCCATCGTCGCCTCGTCCTGAGGGGCGGACGTGGGATAGACCGCAATCGCCTGAACTGCCTGCGCCCCATCGCCACCCTGGGCGCCCGCGCTCGCCGCGGCGAGCTTGCCGAAGATCGGCAGGGCCTCGAGGCTCGGCGATGTGCCTGCCACGCCCTCGGTCTGCGACAGCCCGGCGATGACCTGGCCATATGCCTCGGGTGAGGTGGCTTCAGAGAGATCGGCAACCACCAGGAACGGCCCGTTCACCCCAGGCCCGAAGCCCTCGGCACGCAGGTCGTAGGCGATGCGCGCAGCAGAGCCATCAGGCTTGCCGGAATCGTCGGCGAAACCCTGGCGCAGTCCGAACAGCGGTAGGGCCAGAACAACGACCACAGCCAGCGCCAGCAGGGCCGGAATGATGGGACGGCGCTGCAGCATCCGGCCGTAGTGTGCCCATGCGCGACCCTCCGGGTGTCCGATCATGGCTCCGGGCTTCTTGCCCCACGGCAGTCGGAGCGAAAGCGCCTTGGTGCCCAGCAGGCTGAGCAGCGCCGGCAGCATCCACAATGCCGACAGCATCACGGCGAGCACGGTGACAGCAGCGCCCACCGCGAGACCGTTGAAGAAGTTGATGCGCAGAACGAACAGGCCCAGCAGGGCGATGATGACCGTGCTGCCCGCGAAGAGCACCGCACGTCCCGCTGTCTCGACTGCCTCCATGGCGGCCGTCTTCGCGTCACGACCGTGCAGCAAGGCCTGGCGGTAGCGGTTCATGACGAACAGCGCATAGTCGATTCCGACACCGAGGCCGATCATGGCGGCGAGGGTCGGGGCAAAGGTGGCCACGTCAAGGAAGTTCGCGACCAGCAGGACACCCATCTGACCCATCGTCAGTCCGATGAGGGCCACGATGATCGGCATGCCGGCAGCGACAATCGAACCGAAGGCGATCAAGAGGATGACGATCGCAACCAGCAGGCCAATGGCCTCACTGCTCGGCGGCTCCTGGCCTGCAAACTCCAGCACCTGACCCTGCGCTCCGGCCTGAATTCCATCCGTGTTCAAGGTCGCCACCGCGGTGAGGATCGCCTTGGCATCGTCACCGGCAACATTCATCTCGCCGTCGGGCCCGGTCGTGAAACTGACCTGGGCATAGGCCACTGTTCCGTCAGGGCTGACGGTCGAGAACTGCGACGCCAGAATCTGCTGCTCCTCGGGCGTAAGCGAGGCCATGGCGCCTGGGTCGAGGCCAGGTGCTGGGCAGTCCGAGCCCAGGGATCCACCGCGCGGGTCGAGCGGGTTCGTGACGCAGGTGACCGAACCGAGGCCAGCGATCTCCTCCAGCACCGGAACCACACGCGCCGCCACCGCGGGGTCGACTGCACTGCCGGTCGCTGGCGACCAGACGATCGTCGCGCCACCGTCGACCCGACTCATATCGGTGCCGCTCGCGATCAGCAGATCGGTCGCCACCTTGGACTCGGTATCTGGCAGGTCGAAGGAATCGTTCAGCTCACCGCCCAGTTGGGTTCCGAGTCCGATGACCGCCACGAGGGCGATGAACCAGGAGATCAGGGCGATCACAGGACGACGAACCGCCCAGGCGGACAAGACAGGCATGAGACCTCTTCTGCACTCTGGACCAACTCCCCACGCGGGAGAGGTTCACTTCGTTAGCGAACGCTACCGTCCCCTAATTGTCAAATCAGGGAACGACTCCGTTCCTACTGCTGTTACCGTAGGCGGATGCCGACCTGCAGTCCCATTCGCCGCCGTGGGGAAATCCTCCGCGAAGCGGTCTTCGCGGCCGCCTTGGCAGAGATAGCGGAAAACGGACTGCGCGGTTCATCCATGGACAGGATTGCGCGCCGAGCCAGCACGGGCAAGTCCGCGCTCTACCGCAGATGGCCCAATGTGCGGGCATTGGCACTCGACGTCTTCGTCACCACTTTGGAGGAGAGCCTCCCCGCCGATCCTCCCGACACCGGCTCACTGCGCGAGGACCTGCTCGTTGGCCTGCGGATCTTCATTCAGCAGTTGAACGGCAGCCTGGGGCTGGTCGTGCGGGAACTCATCAGTGAGAGCCTGCATGATCCTGCTCTCGCCCAGGAATTCCAGTCACGCTTCGGACAGGGCAAGGAACGCGAAACGATCGTTGTCGTGCAGCAGGCGATGGCCCGCGGGGAGATTCCGGTTCAGTCGATTGACCCGTACGTGCTCCAACTGCCCGCGGCAATCACGATCCATCAGCTCCTCCTCGGCGGCCGAGCGCCAACAGAGGACGAGATCGCCCATGTCATCGACGCGATCGTCCTCCCCCTACTCAAGGCGCCTGCGCACGCCTGATCAGGTCGACTCATCAGGTCGACTCATCAGGTCGACTCATCAGGTCGACTCATCAGGTCGACTCATCGAGTCCCCCTCCCACTGTTCCGTGACACCGGGAAGCTCCTCTCGGACGACGCTGTACAGTCCCCCTCCCACTGTTCCGTGACACCGGGAAGCACCTCTCGGACGACGCTGTACGCGACCGAGGACGAATAGCCGCGCCTTTGCAGCATTCCCACGAGCCGGCGCACCCGAGCCTGCGGCTCCAATCGACTCAGCGAGCGAGCCTTCACACGCACGAGTTCCGCAGCTCGCGCTCGCTCGGAGTCAGCATCCAGATCAGCCAGGGCATCCTCGACGAGTGCCGCATCCACTCCCTTGTGCCGGAGCTCTTGCCGCAGCACGCTGCGAGCGCTGCCCCGAGACCTGTGCCGGGACTCCACCCACAGCCGCGCGTACGCCCCATCGTCGATCAGTCCGACATCAGTGAAACGATCGAGTACTCGATCCGCCACATCCTCCGGGATCCCTCGTCCGACCAGGTCATCGCGCAACTGCGCTCGTGTTCGAGGAGCCGCGGTCAGCTTCCTGAGCAGGACCGTGCGGGCCACCTGCTCAGGGTCAGCGTCGGGCTCAAGTTCCGCCGTCACAGGCGGCCCCCACGGTCGAGAACGCATGCCTAGTCGATGGCAGCGGGCTCGGCAGGCGTGGCCGCTGGAGCATCGGCGGCTTCAGCAGGAGCATCAACGCGCGGGCCGATCCCCAAGGACTCCTTGATCCGCTTCTCGAGTTCATTGGCCAGATCAGGGTTGTCCTTCAAGAACGTGCGCGCATTCTCCTTGCCCTGCCCAAGCTGGTCTCCCTCGTAGGTGAACCAGGCGCCGGACTTGCGTACCAGGCCCGTGTCCACCCCGATGTCTATGAGCGAACCCTCTCGAGAGATGCCCTCGCCGTAGAGGATGTCGAACTCAGCCTGCTTGAACGGCGGGGCAACCTTGTTCTTGACCACCTTGATCCGGGTCCGGTTACCCACCGCCTCGGTTCCGCCCTTCAGGGTCTCGATGCGGCGCACATCCAACCGAACCGAGGAGTAGAACTTCAGCGCCTTGCCGCCGGTCGTGGTCTCGGGGGAACCGAACATCACGCCGATCTTCTCGCGGAGCTGGTTGATGAAGATGCAGGTCGTGCCCGTATTGCTCAGGGCACCCGCCATCTTGCGGAGCGCCTGACTCATCAGCCGAGCCTGCAGGCCCACATGGGAGTCACCCATCTCCCCTTCGATCTCCGCCCGCGGAACAAGCGCAGCGACCGAGTCGATGACGATCAGGTCGAGGGCACCGGAGCGCACGAGCGTGTCGGTGATCTCGAGTGCCTGCTCCCCCGTGTCTGGCTGGGACACATACAGGTTGTCGAGGTCGACCCCGAGCCGCTGCGCGTAATCGGGGTCGAGAGCGTGCTCGGCGTCGATGAAGGCAGCGAGCCCCCCCGCGGCCTGCACGTTGGCGATGGCGTGCAGGGCGACGGTCGTCTTGCCCGATGACTCAGGTCCGTAGATCTCCACGATGCGGCCACGGGGCAGGCCGCCAATTCCCAGGGCGATATCCAAGGCGATCGATCCGGTGGGGATGACGTCGATCGGCGCGCGTCCCTCCTCGCCGAGCCGCATCACCGAGCCCTTGCCGAACTGGCGCTCAATCTGGGACAGGGCGGCGTCGAGGGCCTTCTCGCGGTCGTGGGCGGCGCTTGCCATGGGTTTCTCCTCACGTGTGGTGGGCAGTTCGCGGGTCATGCACGTGGCACGCTAGGTGACGGGCCTGACATCGCCGCTCCCCGTGGCTGGCCGGTGGAGCACCGACCACGTGGTTCGACACTCGGGAACCTACATCGAACGCATGTTCGAATGCGTGCGACACGCCGGTGAGGCCATCAGCGCCACCAGCCCGATCAACGGAACCAGCCCAGCGGCGCACAGCCAGCCATAGGAGCTGACCAGGACGATGATGCCCGCCGCCGCTCCCCCCACCGCGCCCGCAGCGTTCATGACCAGGTCCGAGAGCCCTTGGACCGCAGGCCGCTCCGTGGTCTCCACCTGATCGGTGACCAGCGTCGAGCCGGCGATCAGCGTGCAGGACCATCCGAGCCCGAGAAGGAAGAGCCCCACCGCCAGCAACGGAACGTTGTCCCCCGCTGCAACTCCGGAGATGCCACAGGCGAGGGCTAGGATCACCACTCCCGCACTGATGACCTGTAGCCGACCGAATCGGTCCACAGCCCAGCCGACCACCGGTGACAGGGCGTACATGCCTGCGACGTGCACGCTGATGACAAACCCGATCAACTGCAAGGTGACGTCCACGTGCGCCATGTGCACGGGGGTCATCACCATGACCATCACCATCACCACGTGGCCCACCGCGATCGCCGCTATTCCCAGTACCGCCCGGGGCCGGCCCCTCAGGTGTGTGAGCCCTTCTCGCAGCTTCGGCCGGCGTACCACCTCGCCGGTGTGCTCACGTAGCCGCAGCGAGACTCGGTAGGGGTCAGGTCGGAGGAACACCACGAGCACCAGCGCGGCCAGCGCGAGGCACACTCCGGCCACCACATACGGCCCGGCCAACTGCGGAAGCCCCAACCACATGCCCAGCTGGCCTGAGGCATTGAGCAAGTTCGGCCCGACGACCGCGCCGATCGTGCCAGCCCACACGACCCACGACAGCGAGACGGCACGGTGCTCCTCGGTCGCCAGATCGGTCGCGGCATAGCGAGCCTGGTAGGTCGATGCCGACGCCACGCCCACCAGGAAGCACCCGACCAGTACCAGCGGCAGGCTCCTGGTCACCGCGGCCGCGACGACGACAACCGAGCCCAGCGCCCCGAGTCCGTAGCCCGTGGCCAGCGCGGCCCGCCGACCACGTCCGAGGGCGATCCGGGCCAGCGGAAGCGCCAGCACCGCGGCACCCAGCACCCCCATGGTCTGCGCCAGGCCCGCGGCCGCCTCCGATCCTGAGACCGACTCGGCAATCAGGGCACCTGCCGCGACCGACCCCGCGACCGCGACACCGCCGAGCACCGAGCCAGCCGACAAGACCGCGACTGATCGCTTCTGGATCGATCGAACCTCGGTGCTCTCGGCCGTCAACACCACCACGGTCATGGCTGCCCGTGGTTCCCGTGGTCACGGCGGGTAGCGAGCGCGTCCAGCAAGGCCGTGTCATCTCTGGGCAGTCCCAGATGCTCGCATGCCTGCAAGACGACGGAGGGATCGGCGGTCCACGTGTCGTAGTCCAGCAGGACGACACGATCGCGCCCCAGCACGGCAGAAAGGTCCTCAACCGCCCGCACGAGCCGGTCGCGCGTGACGCTGAGAACGCCTTCGGCATCGCCGTGCTCGGGCCACCAGCCGCTCTGCGCTGCGGACTCCGGCTCGCGAACGTTGACGATGAATCGCATTCCGGGAAAGAGCAGATCGAGGAAGAGCAGATACTGCAGAAGCCCGTCGTACTCGGGAAAGTGGCCAGGCTCGTAACGCACTTCCTTGAATCCCACCCAGGCAGTCCCCGGGGGCGGCCGCAGGACGGTCTGCAGCACGTGCGCGCGCAGACTCGTCAGGACATCTCCCAGCTCCAGGCGCGCCGATCCGAACCACGGGTGCCCCGGACGTCCGGAATGATGCCGATCGGCCGTCTCCGCAAGCGCCTGAACATAGTCATGAAGGCCGCGGACCGCGCCATAGTTCTCGCCACGCACCAGTACTCCCGGCAAGGCGTTGAGCGCCGATTGCAGGGCGGTGCTACCCGTCCGTCCGTAGGTCACGACGGTCAGATAGTGCAGGTCCGGGGCGGCTCGTCTCATGCAGGCGCACCCCTCATGTCAGCGTCCCCGGTACGTCGGTGGTGGCGCACACGGCGCGCCATACATCCTTGGTGTCGACACCAGCGGCAATCGCCTGATCTACCGTGCAGCCGAGTGGAGGCAGAACCATGTCATGGGCCCACGAATGCGCGTACTGGGCGCCGAATACCTCTTCCATTCGCTCCCAGAAGTCTGTCAGCCGCACGGGTGCAGTCTGCCGCACACCGAGCGGACCTGTGGGATCAGGAGGTCAACTGCCCTGTGCGAGGCGGCGCAACCACGGGCGGAGGAATGGGCGGGAAAGGATCAGACCATCGTCAGGACGGGCGGGAATTCCGACTCAGCCACCGCCACCTGCGAACTGACCGAGGCAAGCACGTCAGCGAGCGAGACCTCCAGAGCGTCGCAGATAGCGGCCAGCAGCTCGCTGGACGCCTCCTTCTGACCACGCTCCACCTCTGAGAGGTACCCCAGCGACACCGCTGCCGCGCCGGAGACATCGCGCAAGGTCCGACCCTGATCCTGACGACGACGACGAAGTTCGTCGCCGATGACCTGTCGCAGGACGATCATGATGCCTCCCTTCTCCACTCGTGCCTCCCAAGGGTACCTCGGGGTTGGGACTCGCGCGCACTACTGGAACCAACACCCGGTAGCGACCCCCTATTCCCCGCCTCTGGCAGGGCTCACCCCAAGACCCGTTCCAGCAGTTCCCAGCAGGCGTTCACCGTCTGCCGGCGAATGTCCCCACGGTCCCCGTGCAGGCTCAGATGCTCGCCCTCGATCCGCTCGGGGGTCGCGACCGCGATCCACACCGAACCCACAGGCTCGCCACCATGCGGCTCCGGGCCGGCCACGCCGGTCGTGGAAATGGCGACATCGGCCTGCAGGAGTCGACGTGCCGACACCGCCATGGCCTCGGCGACCGCCCGGCTCACGACGCCTTGGGAAAGAATCGTCGAGTCGAGTTCAAGGACGGTGGCCTTGATCGCCTCGTGGTAAGCCACCACCCCGCCGCGGAGAACGTCAGAGCAGCCCGCAACATTCGCCGCGGATGCGGCCACGAGACCTGCGGTCAGCGACTCGGCGGTGCACAGCGTCCACCCTCGCCTTCGCAGTCGCTCGATGCCTGCCTCAGGCGTGGAGGTGCTCATGCTGACTCGGCTGCCTTGGCCGCTGCGCGCAGGCCGAGAGCGCGCACGACGTAATCCACTCCGGTTGCGACCGTCAGGATCACGGCGGCGCCCATAACGGCGGCGCTCGCGGCGGCCCACCATGGCCAGGGCGCGTCCACGAGGTACATGGTGATGGCGATCGTCTGGGCGAGCGTCTTCGCCTTGCCCCCACGGCTAGCGGGAATCACCCCATGCTCGATCACCCAGAAGCGAAGGGCGGTCACCCCCAGTTCGCGCACCAGGATCACCGCCGTGACCCACCACGCGAGATCACCGAGAAGGGACAGGCTCACCAGCGCTACTCCGATGAGCGCCTTGTCAGCAATCGGATCCGCGACCTTGCCGAATGTCGTGATGAGTCCATATCTGCGGGCTATCAGCCCATCAGCCACATCAGTGACGGAGGCGAACACGAAGACAGCCGCGGCCAGATCGCGTGTGGCACCGGTGGCACCCCCATCGATCCACAGGAGTCCTGCCATCAGCGGTACGCACAGCACTCGAATGACCGTCAGGACATTGGGCAGGTTCAGCACCCGCACCGACGTCGCGGGCGTTCCTGCCGGATCAGGACGGGCAGGCTTCATACTGCGGAGGTCGGCTCGGCAACCAGGTCCACACCCTCGGAGTCCACGACTACTGCATGCAGCACCTGGCCGACCTCAGCGACTCCACCGGCGAGGCGCACACTCGTCGACCCATCGTCGGGCCCTTGATGCTCGGCTCGTCCGATCGCCATGAGGTCGCCGGAATCGTCGGTCTCGAGGCTTTCCACGATGACTCGCACCTGCTCACCAATGCGGTCTTCCGCACGCTGGGCCATCAACTCCTCGACCAGGGTCAATGCCTCGTCGACGCGCCGACTGATCTCATCGACCGGAACCTTGTCGGGCAGCGTCATCGCCTCCGTGCCGTCCTCATCGCTGTAGCCGAAGACACCGACCGCATCCAGTCTGGCCTCCTCCAGGAAGCCCAGCAGCTCCTCGAACTCCTCCCTCGTCTCGCCCGGGAAGCCCACAATCACGTTGCTGCGAATGCCCGCCTCCGGCGCAAGCTGACGTATGTGGGTGACCAGATCAATGAAAGCGTCCCTTCCCCCAAATCGGCGCATGCGACGAAGCACGTCCGGGCTGGCATGCTGGAAGGACAGATCGAAGTATGAAGCGATCTCCGGTGTCTGCGCCATCACTCGCAGCAGGTCAGGTCGCACCTCCGCCGGCTGCAGATAGGCGACGCGCACCCGGTCGACCCCGGTCTCGGCGAACTGACCCAGAAGGGATTCGAGTAGGCGCAGATCCCCCAGATCCTTGCCATAGGAGGTCGAGTTCTCACTGACCAGCACAACCTCACGCACACCCTCCGACACCAGCCAGGTGGTCTCGGCGATGACATCCAACGGCGGGCGGGAGACGAAGGCTCCTCGGAAACTGGGAATCGCACAGAACGTGCAGCGGCGGTCGCATCCCGAGGCGAGTTTCACGGGCGCTACCGGACTCCCGCTGAGTCGCGAGCGCAGCATGGGCGGAGTCCACGTCGGCTCCTCACCGATGTGGGCATCAACACCCGAGGAAGACCCATGGCCGGGCACATGCGCCGTGCCTGATGGTCGATCCACCGGGGAAATTGGAAGCAGGTGACGACGATCGCGTGGCTCATGCGCGGCGGGCCGCTCCCCCTCCACGATGCGCCGCAACGACTCGGAGATCTGCGGGTAGTCATCGAATCCCAGAACGGCATCGGCCTCCGGGAGGCTGGACGCCAGATCCGCGCCGTAGCGCTCAGCGAGGCATCCGACCGCCACTACGGCCGTCGGCCCAGCCCCGTCGGACTTCATGTCCGAGGCCGCAAGAATCGCGTCGATCGAGTCCTTCTTGGCCACATCGACGAATCCACAGGTGTTGACGAGTACCGCGTCGGCCTCGCTGGGCTCGTCCACCAGTTCCCACCCTGCGACGCTGAGTCGCCCAGCAAGCTCCTCTGAGTCAACCTCGTTGCGGGCGCACCCGAGAGTCACCATGGCCACGCGCCGACCGCGCACGTCAGGGGTGTCTGAGGAGGTTGGAAGAGTGCTCACGAGCCCAGCCTACGGAAGCAGCACCCACCATCCGCGCACCGCCGCTGTCCGCACTGCAATCGTCTGCGCCAAAGAGGGCTCAGCCTTCCGACATCACTCCTGTGCGTCGTAGGCGCGGATCAACTCGTCAGGGTCGATCCCGATGACGCTGGCGATGGATCGGAGCTGGCCCCGTGCATACACGCTGCCCCCGCAGTGGGAGAAATCGTCTTCCTCCATGGCAGCCAGAATCGAGGGGCGGATCTTCGTCACGGCCGCCACGTCGTCCAGGGACTTGCCCGCGCGCTCTCGAGCAACAAGGAGCATCTCACCGACTGACATGGCCCTCCGTCCCGGCGCTGCGGTTACCCGCCGAGTGTAGGCAGGTGGAGATCAGCGCGTGAGCGGAATGACTCAGCTAGGCCCTTAAGAGGTCTCAACCACCACGGATGGAGAGGATTAGACCAGGCAGTTCGTCCGGCTTCACGAGCACTTCGCGGGCCTTGCTGCCCTCACTCGGCCCCACTACACCCCGACTCTCCATCAGATCCATGATGCGACCGGCCTTGGCGAATCCCACCCGCAGCTTGCGCTGCAGCATGGACGTCGAGCCGAACTGGGTGGAAACCACCAGTTCAACGGCCTGCAGGAGTACATCGAGATCGTCGCCGATCTCCTCATCGATCTCCTTGCCCGCTGACGGGGCCGCCGTGACGTCCTCACGGTAGTCCGTGTCAGCCTGAGCCTTGCAGTGATTCACCACACCAGCAATCTCCGCCTCGGAGATGTACGCGCCCTGAATGCGAATGGCCTTGTTCGCGCCCATCGGCAGGAACAGGCCGTCACCCTGACCCACCAGCTTCTCCGCACCGGGCTGATCCAAGATCACGCGACTGTCCGCGAGACTCGAGGTGGCGAAGGCCAGCCTGCTGGGCACGTTCGCCTTGATCAGGCCCGTGACCACGTCAACGCTCGGCCGCTGAGTCGCAAGGACGAGGTGGATTCCAGCCGCACGTGCGAGCTGCGTGATACGAACGATGGCATCCTCGACGTCACGCGGTGCAACCATCATCAGGTCTGCCAGCTCATCGACGATGACGAGCAGGTAGGGATACGGCTCAATGGCGCGTTCGCTGCCGGGCAGGGGCTTCACCTTGCCTGAGCGCACCGCCTTGTTGAACTCGTCGATGTGCCGGTAGCCGAAGTGAGCCAGATCGTCGTATCGACGATCCATCTCCTTGACAACCCACTGGAGTGCGTCCGCCGCCTTCTTCGGGTTCGTGATGATCGGCGTGATCAGGTGCGGAACACCTTCGTAGGCCGACAGCTCAACCCGCTTGGGATCCACCAGGATCATGCGCACCTCCTCCGGTGTCGATCGCATGAGGACGGAGGTGATCAGCGTGTTGATGCAACTGGACTTGCCTGCACCCGTGGCTCCTGCCACGAGAAGGTGTGGCATGCGCGCAAGGTTCGCCACGACGAAGCCACCCTCGACGTCCTTGCCCAGCGCCACGGCCATCGGGTGATGATCACTTGTGGCTGCGCTGCTGCGGAGGACGTCCCCAAGAGCCACCAATTCGCGATCGGTGTTCGGAATCTCTACGCCGATCGCCTTCCTGCCCGGAATCGGGCTGAGAATGCGGACATCGGCACTGGCGACGGCGTAGGCGATGTTCTTGGACAGCGCCGTGACTCGCTCGACCTTCACACTGGGGCCGAGTTCGATCTCGTAGCGAGTGACCGTCGGTCCCCGCATGAAGCCCGTCACCTCGGCATCGATCCCGAACTGATCGAGCACCTCCGTCAGCGCTTCCACCACCTGGTCGTTGGACCGGGTGGCCTTCTTGTGGGCGGGCCCGGACTTGAGCGCGTCCTTCTTGGGAAGTCGGTACGCCGACCGCTTGGGGATTGTCAGCTGGCGGGGCTCCGGCGCAACGACCACCGTGTCATGACGGGCAGGGTGGCCTACGACCTCTGCTGCAGCGCTCTCCACCGTGGGAGTCACGCCAGACATCAGGAAGGCCGCGGGTCGCTCCTCGTCCTCAAGGATGACGGTATGGGAGGCGACCTCCACCTCCGACGGATCCTCACCCCAGGCACTCAACTCTGGCTCGTCCGCGTCGTCTGGATCCAGACCATCCGGGTCTGCAAACCCGGCTGGGGTCGCGCTCTCGTCGTCCGAGGCGGTCATCTCCTGTGAAGCGCCGCGCTTGGCACCCCTCAGGAGACGACCAACCCACCGGAGGGACGCGGCGATGCGCGAGCGCACTGCCTCAAGCGGAGTGGCGGTCAGGACCATGAAGCCGAAAGCCATGAGGAGAACGAGGACAAGTCCCGTGACGACCTGCCCGACAGCCGCCACGATCGGGGCGGTCACCATCCAGCCGAGGACTCCACCACCGGATGCCATCGCCTCGGCCCCATCACTCGGGGTGGCTGCACCTGTGATCAGGTGCCACATGCCAATACCGCCGGCGAGAAATGCGAATGATCCGATGGCCAGACGACCTGTGGTCGCATTGTCGTCGGGGTGCCGAAGAAAGCGCCAGGCCAGCGCGAGACAGATCACCGGGGCGAGCCACGCCACGGCCCCGATCACGGCGGTAACCACCATGTCCGCCCAAGAGACGAACCAGCCGTCGACTCCGAACCAGGTCGCAGCCATCAGCACGCCGGCTCCGGCGATCAGGGCGAGCCCCAGCCCGTCTCGTCGATGGCTGGGGTCCAGATCCTTGGCGCTCTTGCCAAACGCACGCGAGGCGGCGCCGATTAGGTGCGCCAGACCAAGCCAAGCCCCTCGCACGAGGCGACCGAGCCCCAGGAAGGCCCGCACCACGGGCCCTGATCCGGACGACCGTCGAGTCGAGGATCGTGAGGCGCTCTTGGGGGCTGACCGGGAGCCCGATCGCGCGGACGAAGTCGATGACCGCCCAGCTGGACGGGAGGCATTTCGCCCCGTAGGGCGCGCTGCAGAGCGACGGGGGGCAGGCCGCTTGGGCCGCGCGGGGGAAGACGTGCGGGAAGCCATGCTCGGAGACTAGCGGGGAAATCCCATCTGTCACGGTAGTCACACGCGCCACGCGCAGATCCGCCGTTCGAGCGCAGATCCGCCGTTCGAGCGCAGATCCGCCGTTCGAGCGCAGATCCGCCGTTCGCGGGATTAGGCCTCGACGACGACGGGGATGATCATGGGGCGCCGCCGATGGGTCGAGTTGGCCCACTTGCCCACGACCCGACGGATCCGCTGCTGGAGCTCGTGCGTCTCGTCCGCGCCGTCGTCGAGCGCCTTCTGCACCGCAGACGTCACCTGATCGATCAGGTCGGCCGCGAGCTTGTCGTCGGCTCCGAACCCTCGAGCGTGGATCTCCGGGCCGGCCACGATCGCCCCGTCGACGATGTCGACGGCGACGAAGACCGAGATGAAGCCCTCCTCGCCCAGCACCCGCCGATCCTTCAAAGAGGTCTCGGTGACATCCCCGACACCCGATCCGTCGACGTACACGAAGCCCACCGGCACGTAACCGACGACGCTCAGCACACCGTCGGCCAAGTCCATCACGGTGCCGTCCTCGGCGATCGTGATGCGTTCCTCCGGGATTCCCACACTCTGCGCCACCTGCGAATTCGCCCGCATATGCCGCCACTCTCCATGAATGGGCAGCACGTTCTTGGGCTTGACTACGTTGTAGACGTAGGTGAGCTCTCCTGCTGCCGCATGCCCGGAGACGTGCACAAGCGCATTGCCCTTGTGCACCACGTGAGCCCCGAGCTTGGCCAGCCCATTGATGACGCGGAAGACCGCATTCTCATTTCCCGGAATCAGCGAGGACGCGAGCACGATGGTGTCGCTGGGACCCACGCTGATCGGATGATCGCGATTGGCGATCCGCGACAGCACTGCCATCGGCTCCCCCTGGGATCCGGTGCAGATCAGCACCGTCTCGTCGTCCGGCAGATTCGGCAGGTCATCCGAGGCGACGAGCATGCCACCGGGGATGGTCAGGTAGCCGAGGTCGCGCGCGATGCCCATGTTGCGCACCATGGAGCGTCCGACGAAAGCGATCTTGCGCCCGTGCAGGGCAGCCATGTCAATGATCTGCTGGATGCGGTGCACGTGGGATGCGAAGGACGCCACGATGATGCGCCCCTCAGCCCGAAGGAAGACCGCATCGAGTACGGGAACGATGTCACGCTCACTGCTGACGAATCCAGGCACCTCGGCGTTGGTGCTGTCGACCATGAGCAGGTCGACTCCCTCGTCCCCGAGTCGGGCAAACCCGTTCAGGTCGGTGATGCGGCCGTCCAGCGGCAGCTGGTCCATCTTGAAGTCGCCGGTGTGCAGGACCAGACCCGCGGACGTGCGAATCGCCAGGGCCATGGCGTCGGGAATCGAGTGATTCACGGCGAGGAACTCGACGTCGAAGGGTCCGAGAGCGCGACGGGCGCCGTCCTCGACCACCACCACGTTGGGGGTGATGCGGTGCTCGCGGAGTTTCGCCTCCACCAGCGCCAAGGTCAGCTGCGACCCCAGGATCGGGATGTCCGCGCGAAGGCGCAGCAGGTACGGAAGGGCACCGATGTGGTCCTCGTGCCCGTGCGTGAGCACGACTGCCTCGATGTCATCGAGGCGGTCCTTGATGGGCCCGAAGTCCGGAAGGATCAGATCGACCCCCGGCTGGTTCTCCTCGGGAAAGAGCACCCCACAGTCCACGATCAGGAGGCGGCCGCCGAACTCGAACACCGTCATGTTGCGGCCGATCTCGCCGAGACCGCCGAGCGCCACGATGCGCAGATGCCCCTTCGTCAGGGCGGGGGGCGGCGGAAGCTTCACATGGCTCATGGCGTCATCTCTTCAGGTTGCCTGTCGGTGGATTGAACGTGTCTCGCGCGGGTGCCGTTCCCTGCGGCTGGAGTCAGTCGGCAAAGCCCCGAACACCGCCGCGCGCAAGATCATCGCGAAGAACGGCCTTCTGCTCGTCTGTGGCATCAATGAGCGGCAGTCGGACGGGTCCCGACGGCAGCCCCTGCATGGCGAGAGCGGCCTTCGTGAGAATGACGCCCTGCGTCCGGAAGCACCCCGTGTACACGGGCAGGAGGGACGCATTGATCTCCGCTGCCTTCTGCGACTCGCCCTGCGCCAGCGCCTCTGCCATCGCCTTGAGGCGGTCGCCCACCAGATGACCGACGACCGAGATCATCCCCGCAGCTCCGACACTAAGCAGGGGAAGATTGAGGATGTCGTCGCCGGAGTACCAGGCCAGGTCGGTTGTGGCCATGCCCCACTGCGCGAAATCCAGATCGCCCTTCGCGTCCTTGTTCGCCACGATCCGCGGGTGATCTGCGATGCGCTGAAGGGTGGCGAGCTCGATGGCCGTGCCGGTGCGCTTGGGAATGTCGTAGGTGATCATCGGCAGGTCCGTGGCGTCGGCGATGGCCAGGAAGTGCTGAACCAGCCCCTCCTGCGGTGGCCGGTTGTAGTACGGAGTCACGGCCATCACGCCATGCGCACCAGCCCCTGCCGCCGCACGCGCGGCTTCCACGGAGTGTCGGGTGTCATTGGTGCCGACTCCCGCGATGATCGTCGCGCGATCCCCCACCGCCTCGATCACTGCCCGCAGGACCGCGAGGTCCTCGGCATCGGACTTGGTGGCCGACTCGCCCGTGGTGCCATTGATGACCAGCCCGTCATGGTGAAGCTCGTCGACGAGGTGGCTTGCGAGGACCTGGGCTCCGGGAAGATCCAGAGAGCCGTCAGGCAGGAACGGGGTGACCATGGCGGTCAGCATCGTTCCGAACGGATGCGCATCACTCGTGAAGCCGGGCATGGATCCAAGGCTAGCGGTAGTGCTCAGGGGGCAACGCGGCCGTTCGCGACGAAGGCCGTATGGGTCAGGGGCATGAGCCGCTCGAACTCCTCCTCGTAGCGCTCAGCCACCATCTCGATCTCCCGCTGAGGATAGGACGGGAAATGCGAGTCGTCGGCCTTGCGCCGCAGCGAGAGGAAGTTCATGAGGGATCGAGCATTCACCGTGACGTAGGCG